>Ga0208521_1000009_pt1 | contig 130001 bp, 105 predicted proteins | sample ETNtaG_24_FD_185754 | JGI IMG/M metagenome (GOLD analysis project Ga0208521, IMG submission 185754) | Marine microbial and viral communities from oxygen minimum zone, Eastern Pacific Ocean - ETNP201306SV47 (SPAdes) (version 2) | ecosystem: Environmental > Aquatic > Marine > Oceanic ... | reverse complement strand
ACAAATGGCGGATTAGGTGAGAAAGGATATTCTTCATCCAAATAAATGGGAACTGACCAGCCCTGCATTTCCCAGTGTCCAGGGACTTGAATATTTTCCCAGCTAGAAATATCATGGTCTACTTCTTCAAAGCCAATCGCTTTTTGTGAAGGATCTTTAGCAAAATGGAATTTCCATTCGCCATTCAATGAATGATAATAGTTAGATAAGGATTTATCATTTTTTAAAGCCAATGCTTCTGATTCAAATGGGAAAAAATGGGCTCGCGGTTCCTCGCGATTGATTTGAAAGACAGTTTGGTCTTCCCAATGATCATTCATCTCATGTTTTTTTTCTATTTTCATCATTACAATAGCCACAACTAACATTAAGATAAAAATGAGTAAAATTGCATTTTTCATTATTCAGACATTGTTTCATCGATTTTTTTAACCAATTCATCGGCATTTTTCTTATTGAACACCAAGGGCGGTTTGATCTTGATAACATTATGGTCCGGGCCGTCCGTACTCAATAGAAGTCCTTTATCTTTCATTTGATTTACGATGGTTTGTGCTTCAGAAGCCGCAGGAACAAGTTCATCTTTTACTAACTCGATCCCAATAAATAGTCCCCTGCCACGTACTTCTCCAAATAGATCATGTTGATTCTGTAGATTTTTAAGTTGATTTAAAAGATAACTTCCTACTTCCAAAGCATTTTCTTGTAAACCTTCTTCTTTGATCACATCCAGAACAGCTTGTCCCACAGCGCAGGAGACTGGATTTCCGCCAAAGGAATTGAAATATTCCATTCCGTTATTAAAAGAATCCGCGATTTCTCTCGTCGTCACCACTGCTGACAACGGATGGCCATTACCCATAGATTTTCCCATGGTCACTATATCCGGGACAACACCATGTGTTTCAAAACCCCAGAAATGCGAACCCACCCTGCCAAATCCAATCTGTATTTCATCAGCAATACATACTCCACCAGCTGCCCTGACTAAATCAAATGCTTTCTTTAAAAATCCTTTTGGCAGGATTAATTGACCACCACAGCCCATTAAGGCTTCAGCAATAAAAGTTGATACTTTCTCCCCTTTTTTCTGAATCTCATTAATGGCTGACTGCACCTCTTGTGCATACTTTTCTCCACAGTCCTCACCACGATATTTCCCGCGGAAAGAATCGGGCATAGGTAGCGTATAAACAAAATTTGGTGACCCGTTGCCACCTGGGCCGTTATGTTTATACGGGCTGATCTCAATTAATGAAAATAGATTCCCATGGTAAGCACCATCCAGAACGATCGTTGCCTTGTCTCCGGTAAATTGACGAACCAAGCGCAACGCTAGATCATTCGCTTCGCTTCCAGAATTGGCGAAGAAGCACACCTCCAATCCATCAGGTAAAGTGGACGTAATATCTTTGGCATAATTGACAATGGTTTCATCCAGATAGCGTGTGTTCGTATTCAGTTTTTTATATTGCTGTTGTGCTGCTTCGATGACTTTTGGATGACAATGCCCCACATGCTGTATATTGTTGACACAATCCAAATAGCGATTCCCTTTTGCATCAAAAAGATATTGTCCCTCACCACGGACAATATGCAGAGGTTCATCATAGGATACGCTCAATGATGGTCCCAAGTGTTTACTGCGCAGGTCTAATATCTCTTTATGATCCAGCATATTCCACTAATTTATCTGACCACCTGTTCAGGTCTTCATTTTGCATTTTTTCCAAGAAATCAAAAGCTTGATTTTCTGTAACAGAAATGTATTTATTATCCGGGAATAATTGCTTTCTATATGCAGCCATTGTTACGGTGATGCATAAGCGGATACAAACCATATAAATTAAAGCTGACAATTCTAAAAGAGTTAATGGAAATCGCTCATGGAACCCTTTTAATACTTGTACTATGGGCTCCAATGGTTCATCTTTTCCCAGAACCACATAGGCCATACACACTGCAGGCTCACAGGCAATATATGTATATACCATATCGCCAAAATCAATTATACCGCAGGTTTCCCCATATTCATTCACCAGCACATTATGATCATTACCGTCGTTATGGATCAAGGCTTTCCTCAGTTTCGATGTAATAGGTAAAACCATCTGCTCATACTGATCAATAAAATGATCAACCACACCCTCTTTTGATTTAAGATAATGTTTATGTTCTTTGATGAAATCTATATATGCCACATCCCAGGGAAAATCGCGATGTCCTGCAGGGTGATCAAAACCATTCATGGCGGTTCTTAATCTTCCAAGGAAGGATCCCAATTCATAAAGCAGATCGTTATGATGAACAACATCTATTAATAATTGTCCCGGTAAGTAATCTACTAGTCTGACAAAAAACGATGTCCCTTCATTTTCAATCGTTTTGACCTCTTTAAAAGCTAATGGCACTTGCAGTGACGGATCATATTCTTTAATGTATTGCACACATGCATTTTGCATCTCTAGGACAGATCTATCTTCATCTGGATTGGAGATCTTCAATACATATTTTTTTTCACCTGCGTTACAAAGAAAGTTCTGATCTCGTTCACTGTTAAGAACCGTTGTCTGGACTTTAATTCCATAGTGCACTTTGATCAATAACATTACATCCTCTACTGAATAATTTGGTGGTGGCGAACTAAATACAGACATAATTGAATAATAAGTTACAGTGTGAAATTTGTATTGTTAAAAATTTTCACATACCCACTGAATAGATCTGTTGTGACCTAAGCGGATATTATTCCATTCTTCAGGAAGCAAGATACTTTTACCACTCTCAATAGAAACTTCTTGAGGGTCAACTGTTAACTTTCGGAAAGCTCCATCCTGGCTATGAACAGTTCTCCACTGAGTATAGTTTACAGTACTGCTGATCTTATACTCTTTTCTTTGAATTTTTTCACAGCCATACATCTGACGATCCATCCCTGCCAAAGGGGCTGCAATGCTATGAATGGTAATTGGAAAATCATGGTCCCAATTCTCAGCAAATAAAGATGTTATCAAGCCACCTATACTATGACCTATAATCCATAATGAATCTAAATGCGGATTGTTTTCAATTAACATCTCAGTTTGACGATATAAATAACCCGCGGAATTCTCCGGACATCCAGTCCAATCATACCTGAAAAACCAAACCGGAATCTCCCGACGGGATAATGCCATCAGCGGGTTAACCCATTCAAAGCCTTTTGTTTGCCAATCTGTTGGATAATAGCCATGCACCGTGATGATCCCATAGGTTGAGTCTTTTTCATTGATACCACTCAATCTGTGAAAACCATCTGATCGATTAATCAAATATTCATCATAATCCGATTTATTGATTTTTAACTTATTTAATAATAAATCTGGATGATCAGATTGAGTACAGCTTAGAAATAATAGAAATAATAGCGAAAGATAGTGATTCATCACTCAAATCTACCCATCATTCCACAAACAAAAAATTACACATCGGGTTATGAGCCCGTTTGATGTCCTTCTATTTTATTAATCATCGTTATTTTTCACCGCATTCCAGATTTCGTCCATTTCTTCTAAAGATGAATCTTCCACCGTTTTACCCCTTTTTTTTAATTCTTCTTCCACCTTGGCAAAACGGGAAGTGAATTTCCGATTGGTTTTTCTTAGAGCAGTTTCAGCGGAAATTCCTAAGAACCGGGACAGGTTTACAATAGAAAACAGGGTGTCGCCGAGTTCCTCTTCAATTTGCTCTGTAATTCCTTTTTCCTCTGCCTCCTTCAATTCCCCAATTTCTTCGTGGACCTTTTCCCACACCTGTTCCACTTTTTTCCAATCAAAGCCGGCATAACTGGCTTTTTCCTGTAGTCGCTGCGATCGTGTCAACGCAGGCAGGGTACCCGGGACACCATCCAAACGGGACTCCCTTTTCTTTTCATCATGCTTCGCCGCTTCCCAGTTTTGCTTGGCATGAAAAGGGCCCTCTGCTTTTGCATCCGCGAACACGTGAGGATGCCGCCGAATAAGTTTTTCGTTCACATAATTCAATGAGTCCTGAAGAGTAAAATCCTCATTCTCTTTTCCTATGGAGGCCTGAAACACCACGTGCAGCAATATGTCCCCAAGTTCTTCTTTCAGCAGTTCCATGTTCCCTTCTTCCACGCTTTCAATCACTTCATAGATTTCTTCTAGAAAATAGGGAAGAAGGGAAACCTGCGTCTGGTCTCTGTCCCAAGGACATCCACCTGGTGCCCTTAATTTTTCTACAATTTCTATTAATTGAGAAAGGGAATCCCCAGTTGATTTGTGTTGATTAATCTCTGTCATTGTTCGTGAATGGGGATCTTACTTTCCTTTGTGAATAATTTTTCCCATTGAACCATTTTTAAATACTTATTCTCAAGCGAAGTCATTACCATTTTAGACTTTTTTGTATCATCCTCGTATCCCAACAAATGGAGCACTCCATGGATAAGCAGCCTAGAAATTTCTCTTTCGAATGGTTCACCAAAAGTCTTCGCATTCTCCCGTGCTCGGGGGAGACTGATATACACTTCTCCTTCAACAACTTTTTCCTTATAATCGTTTAACCGAAATGCAATCACATCTGTATATTTGTCTTTCTTGAAGAATTGCTTTTTTAAACTGCGCAAAAGTTCATCTTGACCTAAAATGACTGTGATTGTTCCATCATCATTGCCTTGATTTTTTAATACAGTTTTTAAAATTTTACAACATGCATCATCATTTGGCTGATCCAATACCGAATCCTTTTCTATCTGGATTTTTATCATTAATGAGACTGTCCTTCTGCCGCCTCTTTTGGATCATCTGGGTATTCTATACGAATATGGTAAATTCCCCGCAAAACTGGTAGCATTCCCCTCGTCCCATCTACTTTTCCCTTAATCTTTGTTAGCTCATCCAAAGTTAGGGGACACTCGTCCAATTGTTCATCATCAACACGACCCTTAATTATTTTATCTATCATAGCTTCAATTTTCATTATATCTGGGTTTTTAATGGATCGCACAGCGGCTTCAACAGCTTCACAAATCATCAGGATACCTGTCTCCTTTGTGTCCGGCTTCGGCCCAGGATATCTGAATGAATTTTCGTCAACTTCAGTAGAATCTTCAGCAATTTCCAGTGCTCTGCGGTAAAAATATTCCACCCGGGTAGTACCATGATGCATTGGAATAAAATCCCGAATAATTTTGGGGAGACCATATTCTTTTGCTAGCTGTGAACCTTCTTTTACATGATTCCTAATTATTTTAGCGCTCATGGCTGGCGGAAGACTGTCGTGCTTGTTTGTACCGGAATACTGGTTTTCAATAAAATATTCCGGACGAGCCAATTTCCCAATATCATGATAATATGCACCAACTCGTGCCAGGAGGGACCGCGCCCCAATTGCATTTGCACATGCTTCAGCAAGGTTCCCAACTACAATACTATGATTAAATGTTCCATTTGCATTTTGTAAAAGACGCTTAAGCAATGGGTGATCGAAATCAAGCAATTCCAACAGTGTTAGATCTGTCGTGATTTTAAATGCCCCTTCTAATAATCCGATAAGTCCATAAGTAACAATAGGGGCAAGAATACTTATGATGATGAGGTAAAAAATATCTGAGCGAATAGACACCCACGAATTATCTTTAAAAAAACCAATGCCGATTGCTACAATTATACTTGCAGCGATCAATGCAAATATAGTTGTAAATACCTGACTTCGATTCCGAAGCTGCCGAACATTGTACATTGCTACGCCCGACGTAAACAGGGCAACCACGATAAAATCAAGATTGTTTCCAATCATAATTCCTGTCAAAATCACCATTGATGTCGTACCCATAAATCCAATCCTGGCGTCGAATAAAATCGTAAGAGACATGGCAGCAACGGTAATAGGGATGAGATACGGAGAAATATTCAGCTTTATTCCAAACACATACGATAAACCCATCTCTGTAAAAAATATCAGCGCTATAAGCAGCACCATTTTCCAGTCATCAAATATGGGGGTTCTATATATAAATAAAAACGTGAAAAAAAATGAAATAACCACCGCGATGATAATTATTCTCCCAAGATAAACAGTTAGAGCCTCCCATCCGCTCTGTGCTCCTTCTTTTTTTACAATTGCCGTGGAGAGAGAATTCAATTTTTGGAGAATATCCTCATTTATTCGTGTATTCACATCTACAATTCGTTCGTCCTTTAACACAGTGCCCTGATATCTTGGGACCCTGTTCAGCCGGGCAGTTTGGCGGCGTTCGGTTGTTTCCTTATCATAAATCAAATTTGGTTTCATAAACTCAACTATCAAATCATACCCGAGAGTTTTATGAAAATCGTTTTCGTCAGAATATAAATTGGTTATCTCTACCTTTGCCTTCGTCCATGCTTCTTCCAGGTCAATAAAATCACCGGGTTGATACAATGCAGGAATATCCCCCTGGTGAACCATTACCTCGTTGCTGACTATTTCATTTTTTCTGATATCATAAATTCCTTCAGCCCAGCGGTTTCTACAAATCTGCATAACATCTTCTTCAAATTTAGTCAGGGGATATGTCTCGTTTTCAGGGGATGGAAGGGAAATAAAGGATTTCCATAAATCCGTTTCTAATGGAAATGAAGAATAGTGACTATGCAATTTCTCAGTCAGGATAGAAAAAGCTGTACTGTCGGCTATATAATCAGCTTTTGCTGTTTTATGCTGAGGTTCATACCGATACCGGTATACTAAATCCTTAGACTGTATTACCTGTTTTTCTGCTTCATGAATTTCATTAATTATCTGAAAGAAACCATGTGTTTTGTCACTCCTATTATCTACGATCTCCTGCTTCCGGATAAAAACGAATGGTTCAGAGTTAATCGCTACACTTAGGTCATCCTGTAATTTTTCTTCTGTTTTCAAAATCGGAAATGTAAATGGTGCAATAATTGGCTTCCTGGTAATATCATTCAATTTATAAGATAATTGGAGTGACTTTCCCCCAGGGAAAAAAAAGGACCCACCCAAAACAAGGACTGCTAAAATGCTCACTTGTATCCAGTGTCTATAGAATATATTCACCGATTTCTGTAAAAAAGTTCCCTTTCTTATTTCTTGCATCATTTTTTCAAGATATCTTTAATTATTTTGCGTGATATAACCAATCGTTGTACTTCACTTGTGCCTTCTCCTATCTCTAATACCTTTGCATCCCTGAAAAACCGCTCAACGTCATATTCAGCAACATACCCATACCCACCATAAATCTGGATAGCTTCTGTTGTAACATCCATTGCAACTTCACTTGCAAAAAGTTTTGCCATAGCAGCTTCTTTGATGACGTCTTTCCCCTGGTCTTTCATCCATGCAGCATGAAACACCAGTAATTTTGCTGCTTCGATTCTGGTTGCCATATCAGCTAATTTAAATCCAACGGGTTGAAATTTATAAATCTCTTGTCCAAATGCTTTCCTTTCAGTAGAATATTCGAGGGCTTTTTTGTATGCACCTTCCGCCGTTCCAACAGCAAGTGCACCCACTGAAATTCGGCCACCTGTTAATGTTTTTAAAAACGTCTTAAATCCCTCTTTAGGATTTCCCAACATATTCTCCGCGGGCACTTTCATGTCCTCAAAAAATAATTGTCTCGTGTCGCTTGCACGCCAACCCATTTTCTTTTCTTTCGGTCCAATTTTTAAGCCAGGAATGTCTGTTGGAACTGTAAATGCACCAATGCCTTTCTTAATTCCTTCTTCAATAATCTGGGTTGTAAAGCTTAGTACGCCCGCCTCACCTGCATTCGTAATAAAAATTTTACTCCCATTCACAACATAATGATCACCATCTTTCACCGCAGCAGTACGGGTGGAACCAGCATCGCTGCCTGCTTCAGGTTCCGTCAATCCAAATGCCCCCAGTATTTTCCCGGATGCCAGAAGAGGCACCCATTTTTGTTTTTGTTCTTCCGTTCCAGTAAGAACAATCGGAACAGTCCCTAAGGATGTATGTGCTGCCATGGTAATGGCAAGTGAAGCATCGACCTTTGCTAATTCCATCACAGCTGATGCATAAGCAACTGTGTCCATTCCGGCCCCGCCATATTTTTCAGAAACCGGTATTCCCATTAATCCAAGGTCTCCCATTTGCCTTACTAAATCGTGGGGAAACTCTCCAGTTGCATCCATCTCCCTTGCCAGCGGTTCCACTTCATTTTTGGCAAAGTCCCGAACCATGTCTTGAAGCATTACATGTTCATCTGTAAAAAATAACGTATTCATAATTCTTCCTTTTTCCCCGTCATGCTTATACTAATTTACCAACGGATCGCAGCGGATGCCCAAGTAAACCCAGCACCGAATGAAGCAAGTACAACAACATCCCCCTTTGAAATTTTCTTCTCCTCAACAGCTTCGCAAAGAGCAATAGGAATGGATGCTGCTGTCGTATTACCATATTTATGGATATTGCTAAACACTTTATCCATACCAACCCCCAGCCGCTTAGCAACCGCCTGACTTATTCTCAAGTTTGCCTGGTGTGGGATAATCAAATTGACGTCATCCAGGGTCAGCCCACTGGCATCCAAAGATTCCTGAATCACTTCTGGAAACCGCACAATGGCATTCCGAAATACCTCTCTGCCGTTCATGAGAGGGAAATGTCGGCCTTCTTCTAATTTTATGTTCGTCATTTGACAATTTTCTGCTGAACCAGGCGCTTCCATCCACAGGTTTTTTACATTGGCTCCCTGACAATGCAAATGTGTAGAAAGAACACCGCTTTCGTCATCACTTTTTTGGAGGATTGCTGCACCGGATCCATCACCAAATAAAACCGTCATATCCCTCCCTTCCGTGGATATGTTTAGAAATTTAGACTGGACCTCGGCACCAACAATAAGAATAGTACTGCACACACCTGTTCGAATGAATTGATCACCAATGGACAGGGCATAAATGAAAGCTGAACAGGCTGCTTTAACATCAAAAGCTCCTACATGATGCAAATCAAGACGATCTTGCAGCTGAGCACTTACGCCAGGGAAAAAATAATCCGATGTGATGGTCCCAACGATAACCAAATCAATATCCTTTGATGATACTTTGGCAGCTTTCATTGCCTTTTTAGATGCTTCAAATGCTAAATCGGATGTGCAAATCCCATCACGGACCCAACGCCGTTCTTCAATGCCACTCCGGCTGACGATCCACTCATTACTCGTATCCATTTGCTGTTCTAAATCTTGGTTTGTAATAACCTGATCGGGTACATAATACCCTACACCGGCAATTTTTGTTTTAATCATAGCTCTTTCCACTCAATTTAATATCACGTACGTTTAATTGAATACTTTCCTGGCCCCGCCATTCATTGATTTCGACTAAACAGGCTATATCAAAAGGGCAATCTTTGATAAGCTTTTCGTAATGCTGGGACATATTAAACCCGATAGCACCATGAACTGTTTTTCCCTGTCGTACCTTGAATTTTAGATGGTCTCCGTTTCCGATCACTTTTGGATTTCCAGCAATAATTACATTTCTAATTACAAATTTAGGCCTCATATTCCCAGGACCATACGGTTCTAATTTATTTAGGAATGTCATGAAGCGACTATTAATATCTTTTAGATGTATTTCCCCTTCAAGAACGATTGTTTGCACGAACTCTGCCTTTTTTAATCTTTCCTTCGAATAGTGTAAAAATGTTTTTCTGAAATTATTCAAATTCTCTTCCTTTACTGTAAACCCGGCTGCCATCGAATGGCCACCATATCCCTCTAAAAATCTACTGGTATTTGTTAAAGCATCATACATATCAAAATTTTCTATGCTTCGGGCAGAACCCTTCCCAATTCCATCTTCACCAATAGAAATTGTAATGATGGGTCTATTATATTCTTCCTTGAGTTTGGAGGCAACAATCCCAATGACACCGGAATGCCATTCACGATCGGCAAGAATGATAGCTTTGTCATTTTTAATATCTACCTCGGAATTGACCTTTCGTATGGCATCATCAAGCACAGTATCCTGAATTTTTCTCCTTTTCTTATTTTCACAAACAAGTTCTTCTGCCAATTCACTTGCACGCGCAGAATCTTGTGTTGTCAACAATTCCACAGCCCTGTTTCCGTCTCCCATTCTGCCTGCAGCATTGATCTTTGGAGTTACATTAAACACTAACTGTCCGACAGACAAAGAACCAGTTTTTAATCCGACTATGTCTAAAAGAGATTGAATCCCCAGGTGCGTTGTAGAGCTCAGTTGTTCAATACCATAATGAACTAGGGTCCTGTTTTCATCAAGTATTGGCACAAAGTCTGCAGCAGTACCCAAAGTAACTATATCCAAAAGATTTAGGAGCGGTGCTAATTCTTTTCCCAACTTTTTCATAAGAGCGTACGCAAGCTTGAATGCCACACCACTTCCACATAAGCTATCAAAGGGATAGGTGCAATCCGTCCTTTGTGGATTCAAGACAGCAAACGCATCCGGAAGCACATCATCGGGGATATGATGATCCGTAACTATTACGTCAATTCCCAAGGAATTAGAAATATTTACTTGCTCAAATGCATTTATTCCACAGTCACAAGTAATTATTAAGTCAGAGCCAGAAGCTTGTGCGTGTTCAATCCCCTGGATTGATAATCCATGCCCTTCAATATCTCGATTCGGGATGTAGGTTGAGACAACAGCCCCAAGTGAGTTGAGTGCAAGGTAAAGAACAGAAGCAGCAGTTGTACCATCCACATCATAATCTCCAAAAATGAGAATTGGTATATGTTTATCAATATTTAGAATAATCCGATCCACGGCCTGTCCCATGTCCTTCATAAGGAATGGATCATGGAGCTGGTTTAGATCAGGATTAAAGAATGTGTGGGAATCATTAAGGGAAATAATGCCCCGGTTAACCATTGTCTTAGCAATAATCTCCGTACAGTGAAATTCCTGCATGTTCTTGCTAACAATTTCAGGGTCAGGATCTAAAATTCGCCAATTCATTAATTGATTAAAAAATGAGCCGGTCTGTAAGCCGAGTTTTGTTTTTCTGCTAAAGCAGAATTAGTGACCATTCATCTGATCCAGGCTTCACAGCCAGGATTACGCAATCTACCCGTCTCTCATTACGATGCGGACAACATCTGGAGATCTATTCGATCTTGCACTGAGTGGGGTTTACAAGCTTCCCGCATTGCTACGGAAACTGGTGGTCTCTTACACCACCTTTTCACCCTTATCCCAACATCAAAGATGTCGTGACGGTTTTTTTTCTGTTGCACTTTCCATGCCCTCGCGGACTCCTCCCGTTAGGAGGCACCCTGTCCTGCAGTGCTCGGACTTTCCTCCCCGACACAAGTGTGGGGGCAGTCACTCAACCGACTCAAATTATTAATTATCTATTCTGGTTTTTCCCAAAAAAGAAAGCGAGTGCAAATACTACAGTTCTGTATCGTCACAAGTGTTTTTACCTCCGCTACCAGCTGGGGTGGTAACGCAGCGCCACATCCACCACAGGACTTTCCTTCCAAAGAGACAACTGCTAACCCATTTCGGGCGGACAGTATTCTATTATACCGTGCAAGCACACTCGCACTTAAATCTTTGGTTGTCTCCTCACGGCGACTTTCAAGATCTTTTTTCTCTGAACTGGAGGCTGCCAATGCCTGCTCCAGCTTGACTCGTTTGGAAGACAAGTCTTTGCTCAGTGATTCCAAACTTTGTTCTTGACTTTTTACTTGTTCTGCAAGCTGATCCTTCTCTTCTAGAAACTCCAATTCTGTTGTCTCGCTACGATCCAATTCTTCTTTTAAATGATCAATTTCTAACATTAGGGCATCGTATTGTTTATTGTTTGTCACTAAAAAAAGTTGATCTTTTAGCTTATCAATCTTCTCCTTAAACTCAGCTAGGTTCATTTCGGTCTTGTGCTGTTCCAAAGCTATTTCTTTTAAGCGTGCTTTCCCCCGTTCAAAATCAGAAGTCAGGCTATCCTCTTTGTTTTTCAAGTCAGTTACTCTTGTTGGTAAATCTCCAAGCAATTCTTCAATTTCTGCCAATTGAGAGTCTATTTTCTGCAATTCTATCAGATTCTGTATTGAGTTCATATAATTCCTAATTGATAAAAATAAAAAATGCACCAAACCGAGGTGCACCTACATTTAATGGATTTCCATTTTGCCCGTCCTTAAAACGGGGCATTTCGGTTTTCATTGATCAAACTTCCTTTTTGTTTTAAACGACTGTATTAAAGTAAGTGGTGTCATAAAAAAAATGTTTTTAGCCTATCAATTTACAATCATTATTTTAGAACAAAAATAGCAAATCTTCCTTAAGCAAAATAAATATTTTCTTGTAGCGTAATCCTTACTTTTATTCCTCCAACCATCATAAATTTGTTTTTGAAATAAATCCTTTACAACAACTTATTTAGAATTCTAACCACCATTTGAAATGAACGAATCCTCAGAAAACAATCTTTTTATTAATCGTCATTTAGGTCCTTCTGAAGGAGAAATTCAGTCTATGCTGAAATCATGTGGATTATCATCCCTGGATGAACTCATCAGTGAAATAATCCCCACCTCAGTTCTGGATATGGATTCCCTCCAAATTAAGGCCGTATCAAACGAACATAAACTTCTTAGGGAGCTACGCTCCATCGCTGGCCAAAATCAAGTGTTTCGATCTTACATCGGAATGGGATATTACGGCACATACACGCCGCCGGTCATCCTACGAAACATCCTTGAAAACCCAGGTTGGTATACTCAGTACACACCATACCAAGCTGAAATTTCCCAAGGACGGCTTGAGGCTCTCTTTAATTTTCAAACCATGATCTGTGACTTCTCCGGTATGGACATTGCCAATGCTTCCCTTTTAGATGAAAGTACTGCCGCTGCGGAAGCCATGGCTTTCCTGGCACGTGTCAATCCAAAAAGAAATAAGTATTTTGTCGCATCCAACTGCCACCCTCAAACTATAGCTGTGCTAAAAACACGGGCAAAACCTATTGGCATTGAACTCACTATAACCGGACCAAAAAATTTCAAGTTTGATGATGAAACACTTGGGGGGACACTTCAATACCCTGCCACTGATGGAGAAATTCATGATTATACCAGCCTGTGCACCCAAGCCCATAACGTTGGGAGTTATATTGCTGTCGCAGCTGACTTACTGAGCCTTGCTTTATTAAAACCACCAGGCGAATGGGGTGCTGATGTAGTCGTAGGAACCAGCCAGCGATTTGGTATTCCTATGGGATACGGTGGTCCACACGCAGCTTTTTTTGCTACACGTAAAATATTTGAAAGAAAAATCCCAGGTCGTATCATCGGACTTTCAAAAGATACCCATGGCAACCCTGCTTTTCGGATGGCACTCCAGACCCGGGAACAACATATCCGTCGGGAACGGGCAACCTCAAATATCTGCACTGCCCAGGTATTATTGGCAGTCATGTCGGGAATGTATGCCATATATCACGGACCCGACGGGATCCGAAAAATAGCAGAGGATATACACCGCCACACATGCATTGTGGGATCAGCGTTAGATATGGCAGGATACAAAATTCATCACACCCAATTTTTTGATACCATCCGGTTTAATGCTGACAATAATTTGTTTAAAAAAGCACAGAAACAAAAAATCAACCTGTGTGATTATGGAGATGGTTCATTGGGAATTTCATTGGATGAAACCGTTGCTGACGAAGATGTAAATACGCTTCTAGACCTTTTTGGAGCCAAACAAAAAAATAATGATTCTTTTGGGATCCCAAATAATCTCAGGCGAACATCCAGCTACCTTAAACACCCGGTCTTCAACCTTTACCATTCAGAAACAGAAATGCTCCGCTACATTTATCGCCTACAGCAAAAGGACTTATCCCTCGCTACCAGTATGATACCGCTTGGCTCCTGCACCATGAAATTGAACGCTACCACGGAAATGATCGGTATTACCTGGCCGGAATTTTCAGACCTTCATCCCTTTGCTCCAAAAGAGCAGACCCGGGGCTACCGAAAATTGATCACCGAATTAGGGGACTGGCTCTGTAACATCACTGGGTTCAGCGATTATTCCTTTCAACCAAATTCTGGTGCACAAGGTGAATTCACTGGTCTGAAAATTATTTCAGCATATCACAAATCCAGGGATGACAGTCAACGTACTATTTGCCTGATTCCAACTTCCGCTCACGGTACAAACCCCGCCAGTGCTGTCATGGCCGGAATGAGCGTGGTGGTGGTACGGTGTGATGATGAAGGGAACATAGATGTTGAAGATCTCAGGCAAAAAGCGGAAGTCAACAGTAAAAACCTGGCAGCATTTATGGTAACCTATCCATCCACCCATGGTGTTTTCGAAGAACAGATCGTGAATATCTGCAAAATTATTCACAATAACGGCGGGCAGGTTTATCTTGATGGAGCAAATTTAAACGCAATGATGGAGCTTTGTAAACCAGCAAATTTTATTGCCGACGTTTGTCACATAAATCTACATAAAACTTTTGCAATTCCACATGGCGGCGGAGGGCCAGGGGTGGGTCCTGTCTTTACGAAAAAACATTTAGCACCTTTTCTTCCTGACCATCCTGTCATATCCACAGGCGGAGAGCAAGGAATTGACGCAGTTTCATCTGCACCCTTGGGCAGTGCCAGCATCCTTCCAATTTCCTGGGCGTTTATCCGGCTCTTGGGTGATTCCGGTATTAAAAAAACATCCCAGGTTGCAATTCTAAACGCTAATTATATGGCAAAAAAATTGAGCCGACATTTTACAATCCTTTACACAGGTGTTACTGGAAGAGTTGGGCACGAATTTATTCTTGACTTACGTCCTTTCCGCAAATCCTGCGGAATCACTAATGAAGATGTAGCGAAGCGCCTCATAGATTATGGTTTCCATGCACCCACCGTATCGTTTCCAGTTCCGGGCACACTTATGATCGAACCTACAGAAAGCGAATCAAAAGGAGAAATGGATCGCTTTTGTTCGGCCCTGATACAGATTAAAAAAGAGATTTTGGATGTGGAATCGGGCAAAGTTGATCTCAAAGATAATGTACTGAAAAATGCACCTCACATAGCGCAGCATGTTTGCGACGATAATTGGTTGCACCCCTACACACGGGAACAGGCCGCTTTTCCTACTAAGTGGACCAAAGAATCAAAATTCTGGCCTGCGGTTGGCCGAATTGACAATGCCCACGGGGATAGAAACCTAGTGTGCACCTGTCCGCCTATTGAACAACATGAAAATTAGTGTTCTGGTGTCTTAAAAAGAAATTTGCCGCTCTATTTATCTTTCTTTTTTCAGGTTGCCTGTTTGGTGAATTAATTGATGGTGATACGCTGGTGCTCCACCCAATCACCTGGGAAACGCGGAGCCCGGAAGGCTGGAATGCACAATACAAAAAAATTATCCAATTCCCGGAATCTGATGGCCCCTGGGCAAAAATCATCATGGTGCAAACGCTTAAATGTGATTCAACAACCAAAGGTGATAACTATCCATGCGGCGAATGGGATTATATCTGGAATATATTTGTGAACGTTCCGAAAGGAGATACAGTTGAAACATTCAGCATGGGAAGTTTTGTGACCCCCTACGGAAAGAGGCTTTGGCTCGGTGGGGAAGCTGGATGGGAATGGACATATGACATAACGGACTATGCTCCTGTCCTGAGGGGAGAACGGGAAATTATTGTAGGCAATAATCAGGAATTGCTGGACCTGAAATTTCTATTCATTAAAGGTGCACCAACCCGGAATATTTTGAGAGTAGAAAATATTTATCCCTACGGAAATCACAAATACGGGGATTTGGCGGATGATATTGTTTTACAAGAGATAAAACTTCAGCTTCTACCTGAAGCTCGTGGTTATAAACTAAAGGCAGTAATCTCCGGACATGGACATGCAGGCCCGCGTAATTGCTGCGAATGGGACAGTAAAACACATACCTATTATATGAATGGGTGGGAACTATTCCGCTGGAATGTCTGGAAAGACTGCGGGAACAACCCGATCTATCCCCAGGGCGGTACCTGGCCCTTTGATCGTGCCGGATGGTGCCCTGGTACCAAAGTGGATGAATATGAATATGAGCTCACCCCCTTCGTTAAACCTGGTGATACAATTTCCATAGATTATGAAATCGAACCCTACCTAGATAGTGGTGAAAAAGAAGGTGAGTTCAGGATTTCCCATCAGCTGTTCTCATATGGTTCGCCAAATTTTATGAACGACGCAGAAATTATAGACATCATTGCTCCCAGCTCAAAAGACGCATTCAGCCGTTTCAACCCAACCCTGTCCAACCCAAAAATCATCATAAAAAATGCCGGGGCCTATGACTTGAAACAGGTGGAGATTCATTATGGCCTTAAACACAGGAGAAAATCAGTCTATCTCTGGTCTGGGCATCTGAAATTTCTGGAAGAAGAAAAGGTTTTTCTCCCAATCCCGAACTGGCACGGGTTAAGAAAAACTCAAACTTTTGAAGTGAAAATAAAAAAGACCAATGGAGTAAAAGACGAAAATCCCCTGAACAATATTTTAACATCCACGGTTCCCTTGCCTGAGATTTTTCCGGAAGAATTTATCCTGAAGATCAAAACAAACAATAGAGACAGGGCTCGGGAAAACTCCTTCACCATTTCCGGTAACAATGGCACTGTTTATTACAGTGGCGGATTCTTCAAGGACAGCACAGAATATAATTTCCCTGTTGAGCTAAAAAGAGGTTTTTATGAATTTCTTTTTAAAGATGACATGGAAGACGGCATCTCAATACACTGGTGGAACAGAAACAGCACACCAGAGAAAATTGGAATCAGCGGGGAATTGAAATTCTTAAAACGGGACGGAGAAATTCTCCATGAATTCAAACCAGATTTTGGACAGGAGTTAAAATTTGGTTTTATCGTGGGGCCTATTCCTTAAATGAAAAATGTTATCATCTCTCCAGTTCCTTTTTCCGTATAAATCATCCTACGTTTATTCTAGCAGGTGTTTGTAAATTTCAATTTACTTAGATATAATTCAATTATCGGATTAATATTTGCTCTTTTAACCATCTCAAATCTAACAGGAGAAGAAATGAGCGAAGTAACTGATGAACAAAAAATGCATCACTATATGGGTATTGAAATGAATATCCAGACCTGGAATCTATTGCGGAAAGAAGATAGAAATGAACAAGATGATGCACGTATGGTGAACTTTGCTCAGGCATCATTATATCACTGGAGGAAATCTCATAAATATGAACCTGTAAATGAACAAAGAGGACAGTGGATGTTGTCACACGTATATGCTGTTATAGGTAAAGGTAAAGAAGCTTTATCTTATGCTCAAGAGACAGCCAGGCTAACAAAGGAGCAAGATTTAAAGGACTTTGACCTAGCATATTCTTATGAAGCATTAGCACGTGCAAACGCTGCTGCTGGAAATAAAAAAGAATATGCAAAATGGTTAGAAAAAGCACAAAAATCTGGTGATCTTATCTCAGATGAAGAGGATAAAAAGTATTTTATTTCAGATTTAGAGAGTGCGCCTTGGTTTGGATGCAACTAACTAAAACAGCACTCTCCAGCTCCTCTTTTCATACCCGATTAGCATAAATAAAACCACAAATAATTTTTAATTCAAAACACCGCTTACCAACGACGTGTGATTCTCTTTCATTGTCACTTGCTGGATTGTATTTATAAGGTTGGTTCCCCCCTCTGCTTGAACCTTGATATAATTATCTGCGTGCCCCACAATCTTTCCGTTTTTCATGTTTTCAAATAAAACCGGACGGTTTTTGTTGATGAATTGATCATAGAAATATCTTCGCTTTTTGTCTGATAAAATATGGAGCATCTTACTTCGCTCGGCCCTCGTCTCTTTGGAAACTCTTTCGCCCATTTCAACTGCACCTGTATTGGGGCGTACGGAATAAGTAAACACATGGAGGTAGGAAATATCCATCCCATTCAAGAAATTGTACGTTTCAAGAAAATCACCTTCCGTTTCTCCAGGAAAGCCCACAATCACATCTGCACCAATGCATACATCAGGAATATCCGATTTAATTTTTTTAACACGATCTTCATAATACTCCCGTTCATACCGTCGTTTCATTTTCTTTAAAATCTTATTAGAGCCGGATTGTAAAGGCACGTGAAAATGGGGCATGAATTTTTCAGATTGAGCACAGAATTCGATGATTTGATCTGTCAATAAATTCGGTTCGATAGATGAAATTCGAATTCTGTCTATTCCTTCTAATGTGTCTAATTGCTGGATAAGATCATAAAAAGTCTCTTTGCTCCCTTTTCCAAATTCTCCAATATTCACGCCTGTAAGTACAATCTCCTTCGCGTTTGTCTCGGCGACTTCGCGTGCCTTTTTTATAGTATTTGCGATGGAATCACTTCTGTTTTCACCTCGAGCTAAAGGAACTGTGCAGAATGAACAGGAATAATCACAGCCGTCCTGAATTTTTAAAAATGATCGCGTTCGCTCTTCAGATGAATATGAAGGCGTAAATGCATGAACATGATCAATATCAGAATGAATTACCTTTGTCAATCCATTGGTTTCCTGAGAAGACAGGTGATTTAATACATTAAATTTTTCTTCCGACCCCAGTACAAGGTCAACACCTTCAATATTAGCAATGTCTTTGGGTTTCAACTGTGCATAACAGCCGATTATAGCCAGGGAAGAGTTGGGATTTTTTCGCTTGGCCTGTCGAATTAATTTTCTTGCTTCCTTGTCAGCATTTTCCGTAACCGAACATGTATTCAAGACATATATATCTGCTTTATTTTTGTAATCCACTTTTTCAAATCCGTGATCAGTAAAATCACGGGAAATTGTAGCGGTTTCAGAGAAGTTTAGCTTACATCCTAGCGTATGAAAGGCAATCCGTTTACACCGTGTTCCCATAATTATAAATTCAAATTCATTTGATTCGTTCTACGAAAGAGATGAAAGGCATCCATCCGTGGTTCTCCACAGCCGATCAATATCACTTTTATTGTACGATGCTGCTGAGCTTTTTTCTTGTTTACATTTCACAAAATACTTCCCACTAACACCTTTTACCATTGGAGAAGTTGCCAGAAATACGCTGGTTGCTGCTCCTTTTTTAATTGAAATAGCACCAATCTTTTTTGCCAGATTCAGCCCTATTCCTATCATCCCAGTATTATTATCTCCAAAACGTGTTCTTACAAAGCCGGGGTGCAGGGCGTTTGCTGTAATTGGTGTATCCTTCAGCAATTCTGCTAATTTATATGTAAACATGATGTTCATAAGCTTTGATCGCTTATAAGCCGCCCAGCCAGAATAATCGTTTTTCCCCTGCAGATCATCAAAATCAAGGGTAGCTCCAATATGTGTTCCTGATGCTACATTAATGATACGAGGGTTTTTACCTTTCTTTATTAAGTCCAAAAGAAGTTTGGTTAGTAAAAAATAATTTAGATGGTTCAAGGCAAATGTTTTTTCAAAGCCCTCATCAGTTTCCTCTCTTTGTGCAAAAAAGGCACCGGCATTGTTTATTAACACATCCAGTTTATCATAGCGGGAATAAATCCTTTCCACTAAATACCGTATCGCTTTCATATTTGATAGGTCTGCTGTCAATATTTCAATCTGATTATTCCCTGTTTTTGCTATGAGTTTTTTTCGAACCTTCTCTCCTTTTTCCGGATTACGGCCAACGAGAATTAATTGTGCATTCTGTTTACCAAGACATCTTGCTGTTTCCTTCCCAATGCCGTCCGTGGCGCCGGTAATAAGACATATCTTGTCTTTCATCAATATCGGATTATATAACTCTCGTTAGCTTGTAACATTTTTATTAACTAAAAATAATTTTGGAGGGGTTTCACATACACTCCTTTTTCCGAACGAATCGCACGAACCGCTGCTTCTGCACCAGACAACGTTGTAATCGCCATAATTCCCTTTTGGATACATGCTTGACCTATAGACTCTTCATCATATCTTGCTTGTTTCCCCATTGGCGTATTAATCACCAATTGAATTTCTCCGTTTTTGATACCATCCACTGCATTGGGACGTCCTTCTCCCACTTTAAAAATGGATTCAACTGGGATTCCATTTCTCTTGATTTCTTTAGCCGTTCCTGAGGTTGCCACAAGTTTGAACCCAATTTCGGACAAATCCCGTGCCAGAGTAATCGCATCCATTTTATCCACATCATTAACAGAAATGAACACCGTTCCTGAATCATAAATTATATTCCCAGCACTAATTGATGCTCGTCTAAACGATTGACCAAAAGTATCAGAAATCCCCATTACTTCCCCGGTTGATTTCATTTCCGGGCTTAAGAAAATGGATTCAGAAGGAAATTTATTAAAAGGCAAGACAGCTTCTTTCACAGCAATATGATTGATTTCGTCCCACTGTTTAATCTCCATGTCTTTTAGTTTTATTCCTGTAGCTAGTTTTGCTGCAATTCTTGCTAATGGTACGTTGGTCGCTTTGCTCACAAAAGGAACGGTTCTACTGGCCCGTGGATTGACTTCCAGTACATAAACCTGACCGTTTTTATAAGCGAACTGCAAATTAATAAGTCCCACTACACTTAATTCTAAAGCAAGAATCCTGGTCGTGAGAATGATCTCGTCCATGGCATCGGTTGTGATCCGATATGGCGGCAGCACGCAGGCGGAGTCGCCGGAATGAATCCCGGCTTCTTCAATGTGCTGCATAATACCACCAATGTGAACCGCCACTCCATCACAAAGTGCATCCACGTCAAACTCAAAAGCATCTTCCAGAAACTCATCAATCAGGATCGGGTGGCCTTCTGTCACATCTGCTGAACGGGCGATATAATCAATCAATTGTTCCTTGGAATAGACGATCTCCATCGCTCGGCCACCCAACACATAACTGGGTCGTGCTAACACCGGGAAACCGATCTCTTCGGCTACTGCAACCACTTCATCCAGCGTTCTTCCTGTTCCGTATTGCGGACATACTACATCCAGTTTTTTTAGGACTTTTCCAAACTTTTCCCTGTCTTCTGCCAAGTCAATGCTATGCGGGGATGTACCAATGATAGGAGCTCCTGCGTCTGCCAGTGCATTGGCAATTTTAAGCGGTGTCTGTCCACCGAATTGAACTAAAATACCGTCAGGCTTTTCAAATTCAACAATGTTCAATACATCTTCAAGCGTCACCGGCTCAAAATACAGGCGGTCAACAAGATCAAAATCGGTACTGACGGTTTCAGGGTTGCAATTCACCATGATTGTTTTAAATCCCACATCTTTCAAACCAAATACCGCCTGGACACAGCAGTAGTCAAATTCGATCCCCTGGCCAATGCGGTTTGGACCTCCGCCCAATATCATGACCTTCTTCCCTTCTAATGGAGTAATTTCATTTTCTTCATCATAGGTGGAGTAACAATAGGGCGTCTTGGCTTCAAACTCTGCGGCACAGGTATCCACCACCTTATAAGCGGGAAAAACCTTTTCTGCTTTGCGCTGTTTACGGATATTACCTTCTGTTTTTCCTGTCATGCGCCCGATTTGTTTATCAGAAAACCCATCATGTTTTAATTGTCGCATGGAGCTGCCACCATTTGATACAATAATCTGTTTGATCTGGTCTAAAAACCAAGGGTCAATTTTTGTAACATTAAATATATCTTCAACAGACTGCCCTTCCAAGAATGCCTGGCGGACTTTCAGTAAACGAAATGCTGTGCCGTATCGCAACGTGGACATATCCAGTGACCGGGCACGGCTCACATCCGGATCTCCTTCTGCCGGTGGTTTTGGTTCCAATCCATCTAACCCAACTTCCAGGGACCGAAATGCTTTTTGCAACGATTCCCTAAATGTTCGCCCAATGGACATGACTTCACCAACACTCTGCATCTGCACGCCCAAGTGTCCGGTGGCTGATGGAAATTTTTCAAAATCAAAACGGGGCACCTTTGTCACGATATAATCAATGGTAGGTTCAAATGCAGCCAGTGTTTTCCCTGTGATGTCATTTGGTAATTCATCAAGAGTATAACCCACAGCCAGTTTAGCAGCTACTTTGGCGATTGGAAATCCTGTGGCTTTGCTGGCCAAAGCAGATGAACGACTTACCCTCGGGTTCATCTCGATGATGACCATACGACCATCATCAGGATTAACAGCAAACTGGACATTGGATCCCCCCGTTTCCACACCGATGGTCCGGAGGCACTGCAGGGCCCAGTTGCGCATCTGCTGGTATTCCTTATCTGTGAGTGTCATGGCTGGTGCCACTGTTACTGAATCGCCGGTATGTATGCCCATGGGATCAATATTTTCGATGGAACAAATGATAATAGCATTGTCCGATTTATCCCGGATGACTTCCAATTCGAACTCTTTCCAACCCAGAAGAGATTCTTCTATCAGCACTTCAGTAATTGGACTGGCGTGAAGCCCATTCTCCAGTAATTCACGAAACTCTTCGCTATTGTATGCCACCGATCCACCGGTACCTCCCAGCGTAAAAGAGGGACGGATGATGACAGGAAACTCTATGGTTTCCAAAAGTAATTTTGCTTCTTTCCAGGAATGGACAAATCCGCCCTTTGCAGTATTAATGCCTGCAGCATCCATCACTTCCTTAAATCGTTCACGATCCTCAGCTTTTTCGATCGCCTCCACCTGGGCACCTATAAGCTGAACACCATATTTCTCAAGAATCCCCTGTCTGTGCAGATCCATGCACAGATTTAGGGCTGTTTGTCCACCTACCGTTGGCAGGATAGCATCCGGTTTTTCTTTATCAATAATGGCAGTTACATATTCTGGAGTAATTGGTTCAATATAGGTAGCATCTGATAATTCTGGATCCGTCATAATGGTCGCCGGATTTGAATTGATCAGAATCACGCGATATCCCTCTTCTTTTAAAGCACGCGTGGCCTGAGTACCGGAATAGTCAAACTCGCAAGCCTGGCCAATCACAATGGGCCCAGCACCAATGATTAAAATGGATTCTATATCAGTTCTTTTTGGCATCCATCAAATCTACGAATTGCTTAAATAAATAGCGACTGTCATGGGGGCCTGGACTAGATTCAGGATGATACTGAACAGAAAACGCCGGAACATCCTTACAACGAATCCCTTCCGACGTATTGTCGTTTAAGTTTACGTGGGTTGGAATTACATTTTGTGGGAGTGTGTCTATATCAACGGCAAACCCATGGTTTTGGCTGGTAATCTCCACTGTCCCATTCTCAAGATTTTTTACCGGATGATTAATGCCGCGGTGGCCAAACTTGAGTTTGAATGTTTTTGCTCCTAGTGCAAGCGCTAAAATTTGATGCCCAAGACAAATCCCGAAAATGGGCTTTTTGTCCAGCAGTTTTTTAACCGCTTCAATCCCATAACTTACTGCTGCAGGATCACCCGGACCGTTTGAAAGAAATATACCATCGGGGTTGAATTCTAAAATTTCGCCGGCAGAAGTTTGTGCGGGGAAAATAGTTATATCACAGCTATGACTTTCAAGCTGGCGCAGTATATTATGCTTAATACCGTAGTCAATGGCAGCAACTTTGAATTTTGTTTCGCTGCCTTTAGACCAACCATAGCATTTTGCAGTTGTGACTTCTTTCGCCAGGTCTAGTCCTCTCATATTTGGAGCTTTGGTTAATCGCTTTTTCAGTGAATCTATATCAATATCAACTGTAGATATGATTCCGTTCATAGCTCCTTGATCACGAATGTGCCGGGTGAGGGCCCGCGTATCAACACCCTGAATTCCAACTATATTTTGTTCTTTTAGGTAGTTATCTATGCATTGTGTTGATCGCCAGTTAGATGGAATATTTGTGCCTTCTTTAACCACAAATCCTGCAACCTGAATTTTATCGGATTCAATATCATCCGGATTCACGCCGTAATTTCCAATGTGCGGGGCCGTCATGGTCACAATTTGCCGGCAGTAGGATGGATCCGTGAGAATTTCCTGATATCCAGTCATCCCTGTATTGAAGCAAACTTCACCAACGGTTTCGCCCTCAGCACCGAAGGGTTTTCCTGTAAAAAACCGTCTATCTTCTAATAACAAGATCGCTTTCTCCACTATTTTGTATCTTTCTTATAAGTCATAAAAACTGACAAGTATCAAAGATAAAGAGTGTGTCAGACATATACAAATTTCTTAACTCACTCTTATTAAAAAATATCTTCAATTATTTATCAAATTAACAGCCGTCATTTTGGGAGGTATATCCAAATCCAGCAAATACAATAGAGAAGGACCAATGTCCGAAAGCTTTCCTCTTTTTACCATTGATTTTCCCGGAGAATCTTCAGCAATATAAATACATTCAACAGGTACTGTGGAATGACTTGTCCGGGCTTGCCCTGTATCATAATTAATCATTTGATCGCAATTCCCATGATCGGCTGTAATAAGTATTTGTCCATTTAACTCTAAAACACGGTCAACAATTTTTCCAGCACATTCATCCAAAATCTCCACTGCTTTGACTGCAGAATCAAAATTCCCAGTGTGACCAACCATATCCCCATTCGCAAAATTAACTAAAATGAATTGATAAGGATTTGACTGAGTCAACTCCATAAATTTATCTACAATATTATATGCTTCCATTTCCGGATGGTCTGCGAACGTAGCCGGGTCAAATCTACCGGAAACTTCCACCTGATCTTCATTTGAAAACGGTGTCGTAGATTTTCCATTGAAAAAACTGGTTACGTGACGAAATTTCTGAGTTTCTGCTAAACGAAGTTGACGAAAACCAGCTTCAGAAATAATCTGTCCTACTAACTCATCTAACTGTACATGTCCATCATTAAAACTGCCAAGAATATAAGGTTTAAATTCATCATAATAACGGGTAAGACCAGCAAAACATATATCTGGAATCCTCGGCAAGGCCCCGGGATATTCTATGTCTGTGAAAGCCCTGGAAAGCTGAATTGCCCGGTCTTGACGGTAGTTTGTATGGAGAATGCTGTCTCCATCTTCAACGCCGGAATAACCGTTTGTCACATGAGGAAGAATATATTCATCAAACATGTCTGCCCCTGATGGTGTTTTGTCATGTTCGTATGATGTTTTAATTGCAAACTCCGGATCGGCTGTTTGAATTCCCAGACCCTCCACAATACAACGAAACGCCTGATCTGTCAGCTTCCAGTTTTTTGCACGATCCATACCATAATACCGTCCCATAAACGTGCCAATTTCACACCCACCAGCTGTTTCCATTTCCCGGCGAAGGGCAGTAAAGTACCCCAGGGTGCTCCAGGGAGGAGTGTCTCTTCCATCCAAAAAAGGGTGGATTATGATTCTTCCCTCTGGATATTCACTTCTGGCACGGTGCATGAATTTGAAGAGATGATCCTGATGGGAATGAACGCCTTCATCCTGAAGCAAGCCCATAAAATGGAGTTGGGACTGATTGGATCTCCAGTTTTCTATGAGATGGTCCCACACAGGAGATTTAAACAAACTACCATCTACTAACTGATCATTAATCCGCTTCAATTCCTGAATAATGATTCTCCCTGCGCCCATGCTCAGGTGTCCAACTTCGCTGGAGCCCTGAAATCCCGGCGGAAGCCCCACCGCTTCTCCGGAAGCATCCAATAATGTCCATGGATATTGTTCTTTATAGGCATCCAGATTAGGAGTATGAGCTGCCAGAACTGCATTGCCTTTGGGGTTTTCATTATGCCCCACTCCATCAAGAACAATCAGGATTACGGGTTCCATGGACAGTTTCTATGCCGCACACTCATTTTGGAATTCTGCCTGTTTACAAAAAAACAGCATGGATAAAGTTCCGACAGAACCCAAGTGTGTAGAAAGAATAAATTTTAAAATATCTTGATTTTAATATAGAAAACAATTAAAATACTTACGACTAACTTACGAGTATTTAGTGCAAAAACCCCTATCTACAAAACAGCAGCAATTTTTGGATCTTATTCAGCGGCACGCTCTAACATACGGCCAGTCGCCTTCTTATGCAGAAATCATGAGTGCCCTGAGGTTTTCTTCTTTGGGAACGGTGAACTGGTATGTTAAAACACTAATAAAAAACGGTCATTTAAACCGTACCGGAGGCCCAAACAGCAAGCGGGCGTTAACCCTTACAGAAAAACATCCTGCGTCTGCCCGGTTGCCGCTTTTAGGATTCATTGCCGCCGGCACTCCCATTGAAGCCTTGGAAAATGCGGAATCTGTAGAAGTACCAGCTCCTCTGGTTCATCCGGACAATTTCGTCCTAAAAATTAAGGGTAACTCTATGATTGATGACCACATTGAAGACGGAGACTATATTATTGTACGCAAAACTCAATCAGCAGAACCGGGGCAGTCCATTGTTGCGCTGATCAATGGAGAAGCCACGTTGAAACGCTATTATCCTCAAAATCACAAAATAGAACTCCACCCGCGTAATCCGGACTACCCCATCATCCATATAAATGAAACAGATGATTTTCAAATCAATGGTATAGTATTGTACTCTTTTCGGGAATATTAATGACCAGCCAAAAAAATACTAATTCGAAATATAAAACAATGACCCAATTGTTTGATTCCCGTAAAATTTATGATGATAAAATCCTGCTGCCAGAGGACGAAGCTCATCACTGTTTAAGAGTGCTGAGAAAACAATCCGGCGATACAATTAGGGTGGTGGATGGAAAGGGAAACTACTATAAAACTCTCATCGAAACGGAAGATCTACATGACTGTCAGCTAAAAACCATAGACTGCAGAGAAAAAATCGGGTATAAAAATCATTATATTCATATTGCCATGCCCCCCCCCGAAGAACCACAGCCGGGTGGAATGGTTTGTAGAAAAAGCAGTAGAAATTGGTGCCCAGGAAATCAGTTTTATCCTTACTGAAAACTCCAAACGGAGAAATATCAGGATAAGACGAACACAAAAAAGGGCTATTTCCTCTATGAAACAGTCACTAAAAGCCTATCTGCCCGCGATTAACGAGATGGTTTCCATAATAGATTTTTTAACCAATTGTACGAATAAAGAAAGATATATCGGACATCTGGACAGTACAAACAAAAATCTCCTTTTTCACGAAACAATTCCAAAAAGTAACTATTGTGTATTAATTGGGCCTGAGGGCGGTTATTCATCTGATGAGGTAAAAGAAGCTCAAAAATATGAATTTCAATCCATATCACTGGGAGATAGCCGGCTTAGAACTGAGACTGCCGGTATAGCTGCCTGTCATATATTAAACATTATAAACGCAGAATGAACGTCCGTTTTGCCGGAAGATCATCATGGTTTAAACCGTAAGAATATTTTTTTGGCTTTTACTCAATAATAGAAGGAATGCCAACCTATCGTTCATCTTTCCAAAATTGCTGATATAGTGCACCACGAAAGTCATTATACATATCCCAACCACCATTAGGCGTATGATGAACCTGGGTCATTATTACACCTACAAACTCCCGCTCTGAATCGATCCAAAACTGGGTACCTTCATAGCCGCCACCCTGCCAAAGACCTTCCTCACCCCATCCTCTTTTTCTTAACGTATCTCCCGTGACCCAAAGATTATATCCATTATAACCCCAGGGGCTATTAATTTGTGTATGTGGGGAAACAATTTCATCAATGGTGTTTTCATCCAGAAACCGTTTATCATTTAACTTTCCATTGTGTAGGAAGATTCTTAAAAAATCGGCATAACCATCGGCAGTTGCAACCATACCTTCCCCTCCTAAGTATAACTGATTGTCCGGGCTATAAAAAGGTAAATCGGGGCCGAATATATCCAGCTCTCCTGTTTGTGCAATTCGTAATATTGAATCAATGCCAGTGAAATAAGGAAGTAACGTTTCCCCTTTAGAAAGATTATATTTCAATCCTTGGATATTTAAACGATTAAATAATTTCGTTTCAACTAAATTTTTGAGACTTAATCCTGTAGCTCGTTCTGCAGCCATACCAAGAATGGTTGTGTTTGTACCATAATAATATTTTGATCCCGGATGTAAAAGAAGAGGAACTGTTGCAAGACGATTTATTAAATCATCAGAGTCTGATGCGTGGGGTAAATTTTTTGATACAAGAATTGAGTCAATGCAATCTATTCCGGTTGTTGCATAATAAAATCCAGCTTGATGATTTATTAAGTGTCGAAGGGTCATGATAGAGTCAGGTTTAACCAGTGTATACTTGCAACCAATATTTTTATTTTGAATCTGACCAAGGGGAATCCCGTTCTCATTAACAGCAACTTGAAGACTATCAAACTCCGGAACATATTTTGTTACAGGTTCATCAAGATGTAGATATCCGTCTTCAACCAAATCCATAACGATGGTTATAGTGATAATCTTGCTCATGGACCAAATCCTGATCCAAGTTTGTTTATCAATAACTTTTTTCGGAATTAAATTTCTGTTGATTCGACAATGTTCATAGATAGCGCGTCCATTTTTATCTTCAAGCCGTACAAATAAAAACGGAAAATATCCTTCATCAACATATTGATTTAAAATCGTATCCAACTGGTGTTTGTTTTGAATATTAATTAATGTATTCTGGGTTGAATTACAACTCGGACTGATAATTAAACAACAAAGCATGAGAGAATTAATAGCAATCCCTGTTATCCTATTGAAGAGATTAAATCTCATATTTATTCAGAAACACCTTTGTACTGGAACCAATCAAAATCTGCATAATTGGTTGATGTTGAATTGTTTGATGAACCATAAAGACCAATGTAGACTCCTGTATAGGTCCACCCCGAAGATTCTGGGCTAAGCTTAGAGCCATCTGCATTATTAAAAAGTGAAACCCACTTTTTTCCATCTTGTGAATAAGAAAAATCATAATCTAAATAATCAGCGGAAATATTCCAAAACACAGTATTTTTTTTGTATGAATGACTCGCAAGCAGGGAATCAATTCCATGGAAAAAATGGTGAAGCTGTATTTTCCCATCCATTAAAGACATAACATAGGCTGAACGATCATTTTGTATTACGGTCATTCCAGCCTCTTCATTACCAGCTGGATTGAATTCCATCTTTGATTTTGCTTCCATTTGGAAATGTCTTTGTCTAATTCCTACAAATGAATATTGGCTCTGCTCTGCTATAAACCCCTCTTTTAAATAAATTCTAAGAAACCCTTTCTTTTTATTAAAACTATGAAAAGTTGCCGTAGGTGTTCTGCGAAAATTCCATTCAAAGCTTAGTTTAGTCTCGTCAAAATTATCATAAAATTCATTTATTTTCAACTGTCTTGTCCCTGGGAATGGAACAGGGTACTTAAACTCAACTTTCCCGGCTTTTGGGCTACATACCGGCCAAGCTATTTTTTCATCTTTCCACCAATAAGGTTCGGTTTCCCAGATTACGGGAATTAAAAAAGTTTCACGTCCAAGATTTTTATATTTCTTTTCAATGGGGCGAAACCCTAATGCAACCATATACCAATCATTTTCTTTTGTTTGAACTAAATCACCATGACCGACCGCAATAATCGGATGATCCAAACTTAAATGTCGATGAGTTAATATTGGATTTCTCGCATTTGCAATATAAGGTCCGGTAATTATTTTACTCACAGCAATTGTCACAGCATGGTTATGCAATGTCCCTCCTTCCGAAATCATGAGATAGTAATAATCTCCATCCTTATAAATATGTGGTCCTTCTGCCCATGTGCCATTGCTAAATCCTCTTGTTAAATAGTACTTTTTTCCCATTAACTGCATTTTGTTCAGATCTAGCTCTTGCATCCATATTTCTGATTGTCCATCAAATTCCGGATCAGGCGGGACACTTGAACCCGTGTACCATACTTTTTTATCATCATCAAAAAACAGAGAGGGGTCAATCCCAGGGGCATCTTTTAATATATAAGCCTTTGACCATGGACCCTTAGGATCTTCTGCGGTTATAATAAAATTTATCATTTCCCCGTTTAGATTATTTGTTGTGGTGATATAAAATAATCCTTCATGGTAGCGAATGGTAGGAGCATGAATTCCTGCACTGGAATTAATGGAATCCATATTTACATTTTGATTTACGGAATAAAGTGCGTTGGCAATTAACTCCCAATTCACCAAATCCCTACTGTGATAGATTGGAATTCCAGGAAAATATTCAAAAGTTGAATTAATTAAATAGTAATCATCCCCAACACGGCAAATACTCGGGTCTGGAGCAAAACCAGAGATTATAGGATTACGATAGGTCTCGGCTTCCTTTTTCATTCCTGAATTACAAGAAATAAATAATAATACTGTAACAATATACCATTGTACCCTCAACAATCTAATCATTTGGCACATCAGTAAACATCTTCCTCCCGCGGTTTGTTATGTTTTTTGTAAAACAATATTAGATTTTCTAAAAAAGACTTTGATATAGAAAAAAAATTCCATAAAAAATTTATCCCAAATTATATTGATAACTATGGATAAATCTATACAATACTATTTTTTGATTATTAAAGATAATTTTTTTCCCAGAGTTGATGTGTTTTTCTTTTAAGTCCAGGAAAAAAGTACAGAATGCATTCCATGATTCGAAATAGATTTTATTGTCATTTCCTCCCCTATTTTTTTTGTAAATGTTCAGGTACTATACTCAGGTCACATCAGTGCTTCCGTACTTAAATATATAAACACTTAAAAATGAGTACTCCAATAAAACGCGTTGCGTTTCATACACTGAGATATAAACTGAACTTTTCAGAATCAGTCACCATTTTCCGTGATTTTATTCGTTAAGGGTTTAAACAAGTAGATAACCAAAACGAAGCATCTATTTATGAATGTGTTATGGTTCCAGATGTCTTTACTCAGTGCGGCAACTTTTTGAATGGGGAAAACTACTCGCTATCTACGGAAAGGTAGAAAAAGCTTTTGGATTTTAGGTCATTAACATAGGCAACATTCAGAAGGTGGCTGGAAAAATTAATTTATATTAATAACATAAATACATTATATTTTAAGTAATTATTTCAATTATACTTAAATATATATTGTATAATTGTATTAATTCCTAATATATTATCATAGTTAATTGTTGGTTATAAATAATCAATAGTCTAAACCTAATAACCCATAAAGTAAAAAGGAGGCACGTAAATGAAAGGTTTTGCCGTTTCAATTATATATTCAGTATTGATATTGTCCACATTGTACGGGAATACAACTATAGGAACAGATGTGGTTAGCCGGAATGTGTGGAGGGGAACTGATTTTGGGAATGCTGCAGCGCTTCAACCTTATATAGAATTTAAAAAAGGGAAATTCACTTTAGGCGCATGGAGCTCCTGGGCGGTTAATAGCGGCAGTGCCAATGAAAATGATATTTATATATCTGCAGACCTGGGCTCATTTTCTTTAACAGTGACCGATTATTTTTTCCCAGCTTATGCTGGTGAAGATAATATTTTTGATTATTCAGAAAAAACGGGCTCTCACTTTGTTGAAATCAGCTTAGGCTCAAATCTAGGGCCTGTTAGCATTACTGGGGGATATTTTTTAATCGACCCTGATAAATCCATTTACCTAGAAGCAAGCTACGGTCCATTTTTATTTGGCGCCGGAAACGGGATGCATACCATAGAGGGTGAAGAAGAAAAAGATTCATTCCAGATAGTGAATATTGGCCTTACCACCAGCAGGGATAAATTTTCTGCATCATACATCATAAATCCAGATCAGGAAACATCATTCCTTGTATTTGGTGTCAACTTTTAATTGGAGATTAGAGCATGAAAAATAAAAACATATTCTTGGTGGTATTCTTGCTGGGCGGGTCTTCCCTGCTTGCTAACGGCGAACCTACAGCTGCAGATGCCATCTTTACCATAAATAATACCTGGATGCTAGTGGCGGCGTTTTTGGTGTTTATCATGCATTTGGGTTTTGCAACCCTGGAGTCTGGTCTTACCCAGGCAAAGAACACAGTTAATATCCTATTCAAGAATGTGAGTATTATTGCTATCGGGATATTGACTTATGCTCTTTGCGGCTTTAACCTCATGTACCCAGGGGATTTCAACGGATTTTTTGGATTTTCCGGTTTAGGGATCAGTACAGGCGCAGAGGGCTTAACTCCTGCATATAACCCCGGATATACCTATTGGACAGACTTTATCTTTCAAGCTATGTTTGCTGCTACAGCAGCGACGATTGTATCGGGAGCAGTTGCCGAAAGAATCAAACTTAGTAGCTTTTTAGTGTTCTCCACAATTTATGTCGCCCTTGTCTATCCGATTGTAGGTTCTTGGACCTGGGGAGGGGGCTGGCTAGCTGATAAAAACTTCCATGATTTTGCAGGCTCAACACTGGTCCACAGTGTCGGTGGATGGGCAGCACTGGTCGGAGCTTATACACTGGGACCGCGCTTGGGAAAATATTCCAAGAATGGTGAGATTAAACCTATTATGGGCCATAATATGCCTCTTGCAACTATAGGAGTGTTTTTATTGTGGTTTGGCTGGTATGGGTTTAACGGAGGATCGGTGCTTTCAGCAGACCCTGGTGCTGTTTCCTTCGTGTTTGTTACCACTACTTTAGCTGCTGCCGCAGGTGTGATTGGTGCCATGGGGACATCTTGGATTATTTCAAAGAAGCCTGATCTATCCATGATACTTAACGGCTCGTTGGCCGGTTTAGTTGGAATTACAGCCGGGGCAGATTGCATCAGCCCTATGTATTCAGTTGTTGTCGGTTTGATAGCAGGAGTTATTGTTGTTCTTGCTGTCATACAGCTGGATAAAATGAAGATCGATGATCCTGTGGGCGCTATTTCGGTTCATTTGGCTTGCGGTATCTGGGGTACGTTAGCTGTTGGCATTTTTAGCCCTGATTACCAGCTGGGCATCCAAGCGATAGGTGTTGGAGCTTATGCTCTGTTCTGTTTTGTCAGTGCAAATATCATTTTTCAGGTTGTAAAACTTGCCCTGGGATTACGGGTATCAGAGGAAGAAGAAATACTTGGTTTAGACATTGGTGAGCATGATATGGAATCATATGCTGGCTTTCAGATTTTTACCGTAGAATAAAGAAATTAAAGGAGTAAAATTATGAAATTGATTATAGCAATTATCCAGCCGGAGGAGCTTCCTTATATTAAAGAGGAGCTCTTGAAAAGGGAAATCTACAAGTTCACGGTTACCAATGCCAAGGGGCAGGGGAAAGAGTTCCCAGTCCAGGAAGTATATCGTGGTATTTCTCATGAAATTACCCTATTGAAAAAAGTCAGATTGGAAATTGCGGTAAACGATGAATTCGTAGAGCCTGCGGTCGAGGCAATAACAAAAGTAGCTAAAAAAGACGGTGATAAAGGTCGGGGGAAAATCTTTATCTTGCCCATTGAAGAGTGTGTTCGTATACGGACAGGTGAAACGGGTTCGGTGGCAATTGGATAAAAAAATTCCCTAAAATATTAACCATTTGTCAGTAAGCCTGACGCGTTTTAGTTTTTCACCTGTGTTACTAAAACTATTCATCTTTCCTAATCTGCTACAATCTGAATTCAACTACCAGAGGTAGATAATGTGCGGCCGTAAAACACTCACCAAAGGAAAAATTGAGATTATAGAAGAGCTGTTTGTGGATGAATGGGAAAACGATTTTGACTGGAAGCCCAGTTATAATATTGCGCCAACACAGATGTCGCCGGTCCTTCTGAACGATGGAAAACGGAAGGTCAAGCCTATGTGCTGGGGGCTGGTGCCCTCGTGGGCAAAGGATAAAACCATTGGTGCTAAAATGATCAATGCCCGGTCAGAAACGCTAGGAGAAAAGCCTTCCTTTCAGTCGCTGATTTATCAGAAAAGGTGTATAGTCATTAGCGATGGATATTTCGAGTGGAAACGGGAGGGTAGGAAAAAAATCCCCTACTACATCCGCGACCCTAACAGCAAGCTCCTGCCAATGGCCGGATTGTGGGATGAATGGGTTGACAAACAAGAGAAAAGGTGGCTTACTTATGCTGTGATTACTACCGATCCATCCAATCAAATAAACCATATTCATAATCGAATGCCGGCAATCCTAGACAAACTAGAAATGGACTTATGGATAAATTTTGACTGCCCGCCTAACGAAGCATTGACATGTCTCAAGCCTTATGAGAAGCTCCTGGAATTGTATCCGGTATCAACATTTGTAAATTCACCTGCCAACAATTCAAAACAATGCATCTTGCCAATTGAAAATCTTAATACTTTAACTATGTTCTAAAATATTAATTTTCTGGTAAAGTAATAAAAATTGTAGTAATATTTACCAAATAGCGCTGATTAAGCAACGTTTTAACAGCGACTGAAAATAAAATTAAAAGAACAAAGAAGGACTTGATCCATGGGACAGGTACCTGAAAACAAAACAAAATATCCCTACCTTATTGTAGGAAATGGGAATCTGGCTTCTCATTTCCATCATTATTTCAATCTTCTTGGAATACCCCATCATCACTGGTGGCGCCAATCCTCTGGCCCTTTTCAGTCTCTTCTTGAAAAATCAGAGAGGGTTCTTGTGTTAATCAGTGATAACGCCATTTCCTCATTTATCCAAGACAATAGATCGGCTGATGATGCCAGAATATGGATTCACTGCTCGGGGATCCTGTCTCTTCCGTCAGTTGAAAGTGCCCATCCGCTTCTTTCGTTTTCTGATCATCTTTACAAATTGGAAATGTATAAAAAGATCCCCTTTGTTGTGGAAAAATCCAGCCGTTCTTTTGAAGAAATCTTTCCCGGGATTAACAACCCCCACTGCACCATTCCTTCCGACCTGAAACCACTCTACCATGCCTGGTGTGTTATGAGCGGAAACTTTTCTACAATTTTATGGGAAAAATTTGTTTCTTTCTTGGAAGAATATCTTCATCAGCCACGGTCTTTTGCTTACCCATATTATGAGAGTATTGGCCAAAACTTAACATCTGCAAAAAAGCCATTGACAGGACCGTTTGCAAGAAAAGATTTCTCAACTATTGAAAAACACTTGAAGGCGCTTTCAAACGAACCGTTCTTGGAAATTTACCAGGCATTCAACAATATTTTTAATAACAGTTAACAACTACCGCAATATGGCTGTTCAATCTATTCAAAGATTCCAAAAACTAAAGGCAGAAAACAAAAAAATCTGTTTTATTACCTGTTATGATTTCACATCCGCAAAAATAATCAGCGGATCAAATATTGATTCCATTTTGGTAGGAGACAGCGCTGCTATGGTCTGCCATGGATATAGTACTACCATTCAAGCTACTACAGAAATGATGGCAGTTCATGTGGCGGCAGTGCGCAGGGGTGCACCAGATTATTTTATAACAGCTGATATGCCCTTTTTGGCTCATCGCAAAGGGCTAAAAGAAACTATGGCCACCGTAGATAGACTGATGAAGTCCGGTGCCAGTGCGGTGAAAATTGAGGGTGCAAAAGGACATCTGGATATCATTTCCCATATCATTGAGTCGGGGGTGCCTGTTATGGGACACCTAGGACTTACCCCCCAGTCCGTTCATCAGTTTGGTGGACACAAACTACAGGGAAATAAAAAAGAAACGGCTGAACAAATATTGATGGATGCTCATAGTTTACAGTCTGCCGGAGTGTTTTCGCTTGTCTTAGAGATGGTTCCCGGTAGTCTTGCAAAAAAAATTACAAATGAACTTCACATCCCTACAATCGGGATCGGAGCAGGCCCACACACATCTGGACAAATACTGGTATGGCAGGATCTCTTGGGGATGGATGATGAATTCAGCCCGAAATTCCTAAGGAAATATCTTCAAGGCCAGACGCTGATCACAGACGCGCTAAATCAATATTGCGATAATGTGCGCAGGAAACATTTCCCAGGCAAGGAGGAGAGTTTTTAATGCTAAAAACTATTTCCTCTGTATCTGAATGGCGCAAAATCATGCGCACACCTCCTGGCTTCACCGGGAAAACAGTCGGTTTTATTCCAACTATGGGTGCCTTACACAAGGGGCATATGTCCCTTGTTAGCCGCTGTATGAAAGAAAACGACATTTCCGTTGTGAGTGTTTTTATAAACCCCACACAATTCAACAATTCTGACGATTTTTCTGCTTATCCTAAAACACTAAGAAAAGATCGGGGCTTGTTGCAAAAGGCAGGTGTTCAGTATCTTTTTCTCCCTGCTTATGAGGAACTTTATTCTGATGATTATTTGTATAAAATTATTGAAACAGATTTCAGCAAAAAACTGTGCGGAACCCACAGGCCGGGCCATTTCGATGGCGTTCTGACAATTGTAATGAAACTCCTAAATATTATAAAGCCGGGGCGGGCTTATTTTGGGGAAAAAGATTACCAACAATATGTTCTCATTAAAAACATGACAAAGGCAATGTTTATTAACACAGAAATCATTCCATGTGATACTGTCCGGGAAAACAGTGGGCTGGCCTACAGTTCCCGGAACAGCCTCTTAGGGTCGGATAATAAAAAAATTGCAGCAGAATTCCATCGCACACTAAGACAGAATATTTCCACAAAAGAAGTAAAAAGAAAACTAGAAAATTTTGGATTCAAAGTAGACTACATTAAAGATATAAACAAACGAAGGTTCGGAGCTGCTTATCTGGGGAAGGTCAGGTTGATTGACAATGTCAAACAATAAAATCCTTCTGAAAATCTCGGGCTCCATTGCAGCCTATAAAATTGGTGTTCTCATTTCAAAGCTGATACAGAATGGTTTCGAGGTTCAGACTGTTGCCACAAAAAGTGCACTACAATTTATCGGACCTGCAACCCTAGAGGGGCTCACTGGAAAACCCGTTTATTCAGATATGTTCGAATCAGGGCAAATGATGGATCATATCAATCTTGCCAAATGGGCAGATATAACCCTCTTAGCTCCGGCTACAGCCAACACAATCAATCGGCTGGCGGCTGGCATGGGAGACAGCCTTGTCACAGCTCTTTTCCTTGCTCATGACTGGACAAAACCATATCTAATTGCACCTGCTATGAACACCAAAATGCTTCGTCACCCAGCAACAAAATGTTCATTCAAAACTCTCCGAAGGTGGGGTGTTCACGTTCTCTCCACTGCATCAGGGTCTCTTGCTTGTGGAGACAGTGGAGATGGCAAAATGTTGGAACCAGAAATCATATACAAGAAACTGATAAACCAGCTTCATTGTCCAGCAGTTAATTCTTTGTCTGTCCTAATTACTTATGGGGGAACTCAAGAATCCATTGACGGAGTCCGACATTTGACAAATATGAGCACTGGTAAAACTGGAATAAAATTAGCACAATATTTTATCCAGAGGGGCCACGCTGTAACCTGCCTTCACGCTTCGGGAATCGCCTGCCCAGGGGGTACCAAGGAGACAATATCATTTGCTAATTTCTCTGGCTTAGATAAAAAAATCAACGACATAATAAATTCTAATACATTTGATGCCATCATCCATGCTGCCGCAGTAAGCGACTACTCTCCTGTGGCTATGGACATAAACGGACAACAATTCCATTTGCCCCTTCCAGAAAAACTACCATCATCAAATTCAGCAATTCTTAAACTTGAAGCAAACCCAAAGCTGGTGGATAAATTTAAATCTCATCCGAAAGCTCAGAAGGCTGTCCTGGTAGCTTTCAAGCTTACTTACAATGATAACAAAAAAGACAAAAACAGTGCCGTACATAAATTATTTGATCATTCAAAAGCAGATATTGTTGTTCTAAATGATTTTTCCACACGCAAAAATTCAGAGCAAAAACACTTTCAGCTTTTTTCCCAAAAATCCTCATTGGGAATTGTCGATACCGCTGAAGAACTGGCAGAAAAACTTGAGGACATTCTTCTTGCCCAACTAGAGAAAAAAACATTATGATTTTATGTCTTGATATTGGCAATACTCACATCCACGGCGGGGTGTTTGAGGAAAATAAACTAATTCTTCAATTCAGAAAAACGACGAGACCTCTCGCATCATCCGATGAATACGGCTTGTTTTTAAGGGGTGTATTAAAGGAAAACGGACTCAGTTCAGAGTCTATAATAATGATCTCCATGTGTTCTGTTGTTCCTGATGCTATATATTCTATTCGCAGCGCCTGTATTAAATATTTTAACATCAGCCCATTTCAACTTCAGGCCGGCACGCGGACAGGCTTGAAAATTAAGTATAATAATCCACAAGATGTTGGAGCTGACCGAATAGCAAATGCTATTGCAGGAATAGAATTATATCCAAATAAAAATTTTATTATAATAGACTTCGGAACCGCTACCACCTTTTGTATCGTTTCAAAAAAGAAAGAATACCTTGGGGGCATCATTCTTCCTGGATTGCGAATCTCTATGGAGGTCCTCGAAAAGAAGACAGCCAAACTAAAAGCTGTTGAAATTAAAGCTTGTGACCATGTGGTAGGGAAAACAACCCCCGAAAGTATTCAATCTGGGCTTTATTTTGGACATATAGGAATTATAAATGAATTAAAAGACCGAATTGTCAAAGAGGAATTTCAGGGGGATGTTCCTTTTTCCATTGGAACCGGCGGCTTTTCGAGTCTTTTTGAAGACACAAACTTATTGGACGTTATAGTTCCTGATCTGGCTCTCCAAGGACTTTACAAAGCATTAAAGCTTAATTCATAACAAAAGGCCAACCATGCAATTAACATTATTGAAATCAAAAATCCATCGGGCAACTGTGACCGATGCAGATCTGCATTATGAGGGGTCTGTTTCCATAGATCCGGATCTTATTTCTGCCGCAGGGCTACAACTGTTTGAAAAGGTAGACATTTATAACATTAACACCGGAGAGCGTATCTCTACCTATGTTATCAAGGGGAATCGTCCGGGAGAGGTTGGTGTAAATGGTGCTGCCGCACGACGAACTCAGCCAGGGGATTTAATTATTATTGCCAGCTATGTATTCTGTTCTGAGGAAGAAGCAGAGGGGCATCAACCAATGTTAGTTTTTGTTGATAAAAAAAATCAAATCCAATCTGTTAAAAATCTAAAATCCTAATCTAGCTATCCTTTGTTTAATCGAAGAAGATAAACAGGTTCCTCACGCCTGTTGCGAGTGCTTAATATCATCATATGTATTAAGCATCTGTATTGCGGCGCGTGCAAACTCTGCGCCTTTGTTCTTTTTTTGTATACTCGCCCTTTCAATTGCCTGAGACACATCATAGGTAGTTAACACTCCGTTAATTATAGGAATTTCATGTTGAATGGATAGTTGTGAAATCAAACGAGATGAGTTTTTAGCAACCGTTTCAAAATGAGCTGTTTCCCCTTTAATCACAGCACCTAAAGCAATAATAACCTCCGGAGCATTATATTTTATTATCATATTGATTGTACCTGGTATCTCTAGTGCACCTGATACCTTTATTACCATTATATTTTCTTTATAGATAGAATGCTGTTCTAATGTCTCCAGCGTTCCCTTTAGGAGTTCCTGGGTGATTTTCTTATTAAAATCACTCACGATAATTGCAATTTTATTTTTCTCTTTCTTCAGCATCTTCACTACTAATAAAATGACCAAGCTTGTGTTTTTTTGTAAACAAGTATTTTTTGTTTTCCGCTGTTGGGATTGTCTCAATGGACTCTCTTCCAATAATTTCCAAATTATATCCCTCAAGCCCTACCAACTTTTTAGGATTATTTGTAAGCAGTTTCATTCGCCTCACATTACACTCTCTTAATATTTGCGCTCCAATACCATATTCTCTCAAATCTGCAGGAAAACCCAGTTTATGATTGGCCTCAACAGTGTCCAGCCCTTCGTCCTGCAATTGATATGCAAAAAGCTTGTTTTTTAAACCAATTCCCCTTCCTTCCTGTCTTAGATATATAAAAACACCCTTTTTTGACTCCTCAATTTTTCTTAAAGAAATTTCCAGCTGTTCACCGCAATCACATCGTTTTGAAGAAAAAATATCACCTGTAATACATTGAGAATGAACCCTAACTAAAACCTCATCATTAATATCTATATCTCCTTTTATTAAAGCAATGTGGTGATCTCGATAAATCATATCTTCAAATAACCTAATTTTAAAATCACCAAATTTACTTGGCAAAGGTACAGTCACAATTTCTTTTATAAGCTTATCATGCCTTCTTCTATATTCTATCAGGTCTGCAATACTTATTAATGATAAGCCGTGCTCTTTTGCAATTTCTCTAAGCCTTTTTGGTCTGGCCATTGAGCCATCTTCATCAACAATTTCTACCAAGAGTGCTGCAGGGACCAAACCAGCCAGGCGTGTAAGGTCCAGACATGCTTCGGTATGGCCGGCCCTTCTTAAAACACCGCCTTTTTCTCCTACAAGAGGGAAGAGATGTCCCGGCCTTGCAAGATCTGTTGGTTTAGAATTTTCATCAAGAATAACTTGAACTGTCTGCCATCTATCTTTGGCAGATATTCCCGTTGTCACATTAGAAAGTGCATCCACACTAACTGTAAACTTTGTCTCATGCAGAGAAGTGTTCGTGGACACCATGGGGCTTAAATGAAGTCTGTTGGCGATCGTATTGTCAATTGGCATACAAATAAGGCCCCTCCCATGTTTCATCATAAAATTAATGTCTTCAGGTGTTGCTTTTTCAGCAGCTACAAAAAAATCCCCCTCGTTTTCCCTTTCCTTGTCATCAGATACAATGATCATTTTCCCGGCGCGGAATTCTTCAATTGCCTCTAATGTTTTTTTAAAATTAGACATTTGACTGTTGATAGAGCAGGCTTTCTACATATTTACCTATGATATCTGTTTCTATGTTCACCGTATCGGATTTATCTTTAATCCCAAGCGTGGTTTGGTCTAATGTATGGGGAATAAGTGCCACTTTGATAATGTTTTCTGATATGGATGCGATCGTAAGAGAAATCCCATCTAATGCAATGGATCCTTTCGGGATACAATACTTCATCCATTGTGAATCCAGACGAACTGTAATCATGGCACCGTCTCCGTCTTTTTTCTTTTCAAGGATAACTCCAATAGTTTCAATATGCCCCTGGAGGATATGCCCGCCTAGCCTGGTAGATAATTTCAGAGCCCGCTCCAAATTCACCTGGGAACCCATCTTTAGTTCGCCCAGATTCGACCTGTCAAGTGTTTCATGAACCAGATTCAAACAGAAGCTGTCTTTATCACAAAAAACAACCGTTAAGCAAACACCATTAACTGAAATGCTTTCGCCTATCTTTAACTCATCAAGAACCTGCCGGGCGGCTATCATAAACCGTTTGCCCGTTGAAGTGTCTTCTGCCTCCTTCAGCGTGCCCAGTTCTTCTACAATTCCTGTAAACATTTTTCTTTCCTTTTTTCTGCTACAATCAGATGGTCAGAACCCAGGGCGTGGTCTTTCCTGATCTTCCAGTTGGAAGATATCTGAATAGGGTTCTTCAGTTCTGCGTTTTCTAAATTATCAGGTGCGGTATATACATAAACCTCATCGATCAAATCTGCCTGTTTAAAAGAATTTATCAGTTTGTGTCCCCCCTCTATAAGTAGAGATGTGATGCCCTCTTTCCCCAGTGTTTGTAAAATATGTTCTGGGGATAAATAGCCGTTTTCTTTCCTGATAGATATATATTTACAGAATGTTGTCTGCTTCTGTTCAAATTTCTCCTCAGAACAGAGAATAATAGTCTCTGCTTCCCCGTCCTGAAATAAATATAATGTCATGGGGAGAGTGCAATTAGTGTCAGCCACAATTCGTTTGGGATTCCGCCCAGTAGCTTTTCTTGCCGTCAGCTTTGGATTATCAACCAGAGCCGTTTGCCGTCCTACCATGATGGCATCTACCTGTGTCCGTAATTGGTGGGCATGTTTTTGGGATTTCTCCCCTGTGAGCCAGACGGACTTTTCCGAATCAATCCCCATATATCCATTTGCAGATTGTGCAATCTTTGCAGACACCCAGGGTGTTCCTGTGGTAATCCATTTAGTAAATGCCTTGTTCTGATGCTGTGCTTTTTTGTGGAGGATACCCGTGTGTACTGGAATCCCTGCATTTTTCAACTCGTTTACTCCCTTGCCATTCACAAGGGGATTTGGGTCCAGCATAGCAATATATACCTTCTGGATATCTTTGTCTATCAGCGCCTTGGTGCAGGGGGGTGTTTTCCCGGTTATACAACAGGGCTCCAGCGTGATATATGCAGTAGAGCCCGATGGGTCTTTTTTTGAATTGCGGATGGCTATAATTTCTGCATGAGGCCCGCCAAACTTCTCATGATATCCTTCACCTATTATACTACCATCTTTTACCAACACACACCCCACCATAGGATTTGGAGATACATAACCTTTCCCTAGTTCCGCTAGCTTCAATGCTCTTGTCATAAATTTTTTATCATCTGTTAAAAACATATGTACAATTTTAATAACAAACTTGGTTCATAATATTCTTCATCAAAACTAATCTTTTTGACGGTCTTTAGACCGCTCTTTACTTGCCCTATAAAGAAGATTTTTCTCATCTTCTGACAGGTTATCATATCCAACTTCATTAATCCGATCCAATACTCGGTCCACTTCCCGTTGCGCTTTCCGTCGCCTGACCTGCTTTTTTTCATCTATCCAGTATCCAATGTTACCTACGCTCTTTCGAAATATAAAAGACAAGCTGTGCCAGCGTCTGTTTGACTTCAGATATACATACCCGATAATCATACCCGAGAGATGTGTTAGGTGACTTATGTCTGATCCTGCCCCCATAGATGAAAAGAATGCAATAGCACCAATAAAGAGTACAAACCATTTTACTTTTATGGGAACTACAAAGTAAAGATAAACGGTTCTGTTTGGAAACATGAGGCCGTAAGCCATGAGAATTCCATACACAGCACCGCTGGCACCAATAAGAACCACAGGATGTTGTGCACCTATGTTAAATAATAACCAAGCAAGTCCAGATCCAACCCCAGTAATAAAATAATATTTTAAAAACTCCTTTTTTCCCCATATCATTTCCATTTCTGAACCAAACATCCATAACACCAGCATATTAATAGCAACATGCCAAAATCCTCCGTGAATAAAAATATACGTAAACGGCTGCCAAACCATGGGCCAAATTGTTGATGGTGACAAACCAAATATTCCTGCAAGATCCACCTGGTCCTGTGCAATTATCCTAAAGACAAAAAGGAGTAAATTGATTCCAATCAGTACCTTAATTGCATCGGTAAAATACCGGGGTTTCCATGAAAACTGTCCGTGTTGTGATTGAAGTTGATACCGCATATCAATTCTCGTAAGACAACTGTTTCTGTTTCAATCGGTTCCGAAAATTTAACAGGGGTGTCATGACGCTTGGGGGGGCTTCCGGCACTTTTAGTTGAGGCTTTTTATAAATACGTGTGCTCAGTCCTTCTGTTTTTAAAAAACAGTGTGCTGCATTTACAAAGAGATCCAGGGGAAAAATCCCTTTGATCTTTTTTAACCCAATTTCATTTAAACCGTCCCTGATAATCGTGCTGCAACTCCGAGTAAACAGGTTAAAATCAGGATATTTTTCTGAGTCCTTTGGGTTTGGCTTTGTAGAGTGAATAACATCCAGCTCCCGACAATATACCTGTGAAAGGCGATTGGTATCAAGTCCTTCAACCCGCACTACATGAATAGTGCGCATAAAATTCCGGCCAAATTTATCATAGTAAGCCCGCCCATCCTCCAAAATCTCAAATGCACTGTTATTGGGGGATGGAGCAAACTCTCCAACCGCAGGACGAAAAAAATATTCCTCTGCAGATATAATCTCATTTTCATTCAATAAGTGAGAATAATTGAAAATTTGCCCATTTACATTAATAGCATTATGCCCCAGGCTGGAAGCCCAGTACTTTACTAATCGCTCATTATAATAAAGCTCTACAAAGGGGGTCTCTGTCTCTGGAACATTAGGCCAAATGATAACAATTGGAAGGTTTTCCTTATAGTCTCTTTGTGGAAGAATCCGGCCACAAACTGGTTGATCTTTCCAGTGATCTAGATATCCGCTCCATATTTTTTCATTTTCAAAATAAACTTCCCCATTCTCTCCAAGTAAAAAAGTTTTTTCTCCTTCCCGAGATAATATCCCCTTATAAGTTTTATTCTTCTCCGTCATACAAGAATTTGTTTCAAAACCTCAAATGACTTCAGCTTATTTAATCCATCAAAATGATATTTTAAATAGGTGGTTAAATAATCACTAATCACAGCTCTATCCTTTTTAGTAATTGGAATTTCTTTTAATGAATCGGGATCATTGTTCTGAAGTCCATTCAGTAATTCCCGGCTGTTTGGGCCTCCAAATGGATTAGGAAGAGTAAGGCCTGAAAAGTCCCTTTTCTCAAAGTCTGGTTTAAAACCTAAGAGGGATAATAATCTTAATTCAAAATGCCAAAACACCAGGTTAAGCCTATCGTTTCTACTATCAAACATCCGGATCACGCTCACCAGTTCATCAAAGAGCTCCTTATGTGGATCGCGGTCTATAACTGTTTTATCAGTCAGTTCTATCACGGAAAGCACATAGACAATCTTTTTTAGATCATTCTGAAGATGTGGCCATGTTTGGACAAAAGAAGCCTTTGAAACAGTTTGAATTTCCCTTGTTTCTTTAAAATAAAAAACTAAATCAACATAACTAGCAGGTTGAAAATATGCGGATTTTTGCAGATTTTTTTTCTTTGCTCCATGAATAATAACACTAATTTTTCCCATTTCCCTCGTAAGGCATCTTGCAATTATACTTGTATTACTATAGGAAAAACTTTTAAGAACAATGGCCTGAGAATGAATAATCATTATGCTTCAGTGTTTATACATAAAACCAAAGCCGATAAATTTGAGGGAGTTTTATCGTCTTTGGTTAAATAAATAATAGATAGTATTAATACGCTTTCCCATAGATAACAACATGTTTTGCAGGGTTCCCAGAATAAACACACTTCATTCCACTTAAATCTTCATTGTTTAAAATACAGCGGATTGTTGCATTCGTATCTTCTTTTATCTTCATTTCTGTCTTTTGTGTCCCATCCCATCCACAACGAATAAAACCACCCTTATTTTTGATAGTGTCCCTAAAATTACTATACGACGACACCTCATGGGTGTTCTTTTCTCTAAATGCCAACGCCTGTTCAAATAATCCTTTCTGAATTTCTTCAAGTAACCTGGGGGCTTGTTCTGTTATCATGTTTTTTTCAAGGATTATCTTTTCGCCTGTATCACGGCGAACAAGAACTGCTTGTCCGCTTTCGATATCTCTTGGCCCCACCTCAAGCCGGAGAGGGACGCCTTTCATCTCCCATTCATTAAATTTAAATCCTGGAGAATTATCGCTCCAGTCTTCATATATACGAATTCCTCCTTTTCTCATTTCATCCAAAACAGGAGAAATAAATTCTCGTACTTTCAGGTGCCCATTCTCATTTTTGGCAATAGGAACCATTACAACCTGGTGCGGAGCAATCTTCGGCGGCAGGCGTAAACCCTTGTCATCACCATGGGCCATAATTACCGCCCCAACAAGACGAGTGCTCACACCCCAGCTGGTAGCATAAACCAGCTCTTCCTGATTATCTTTATTTTGGAAAGTAACATCGAAAGCACGGGCAAAATTTTGTCCCAAGTTATGGGATGTCCCGGCTTGAAGCGCCCGTTTATCACCCATCATAGCTTCAATACAATATGTTTTGTCTGCACCGGCAAATTTCTCAGATTCAGTTTTTAAACCTGTAATAACAGGTATTGCCATAAAATCTTCTGCTAGCTGACGGTAGAGTTCCAATATGTCCAGTGTTTCCTTTTGGGCCCCTTCAGCCGTAGCATGAGCCGTATGGCCTTCCTGCCATAAGAATTCTGAGGTACGAAGGAATAACCTTGTCCGCATTTCCCAGCGAACCACGTTGGCCCATTGGTTAATGAGAATGGGAAGATCGCGATAGGATTGAATCCATTTTTTGTACATGGACCATATCACCGTTTCTGATGTAGGCCGCACAATGATTTCCTCCGCCAATTTAGATTCTGGATCTACCACAAGACCATGCTCGTCATCAGCCTTAAGCCGCGTGTGGGTTACTACAGCACACTCCTTAGCAAACCCTTCCACGTGCTCCGCTTCCCGTGCCAAAAAGGATTTTGGAATAAAAAGCGGGAAATAGGCATTCACATGACCTGTGGCTTTGATCATTTTATCGAATGATTCTTTGATATTATCCCACAGCTGGAAACCATAGGGCCTGATGACCATGGTGCCTTTCACCGGGCCGTAATCTGCAAGCTCCGACTGTCTCACTACATCTGTATACCAAGAAGAATAATCCTTGCTCTGCGGTGTAATGCCCTTAGACATAATCTTTCCTTATTAACAATTTGACCTGCTTGATTTTTCTGTTACAATTTGAATAAATACTCAAACAGAAATTACCGGGGCTAAACGGGGCATTCAATAAAAACGTTTTGGGACCTTCCCTGTTTTTTATTCTAATGATTTCCCCTATTTTCTTTCAAGAATTACCAGAAATATATAGAGTATTACCCAGCTTAAAATAGGATTTTATGAAAACATCCCTACAAAAATCGACCCGATTTATCAACTGTACTATCAGCGGAATCCCAAAAGCGAATGCTATCCTTTGTAATGAAGGAGCAATCAAAACTATTGGTCTTTCCAATGAAATAGTCGGTGATAAAACGATTGATTTAAGGGGTGGTGTTGTTTATCCCGGCTTTACAGATTCACATCTCCATCTCCTTGGGCTTGGAATGTCCCTGGAAACACTGAATTTAGCTAACATTACCAGTCCGGAGAAAATCATTGAAAAAATAGTTAAGAAATTAAAAAGCATTAATGAAGGACAGTGGCTTCAGGGATGGGGGTGGGACCAGAATAATTGGCGAGACACTGGGTATCCCACCAAAAAAATGCTTGATGCTGTCTCTCCAAAAAGTCCTGTTTACCTTAAGCGAATAGATGGCCATGCCGCCTGGGTTAATTCTAGGGCATTAATAATTGCCAATATTACAAAGAAGACTCAGGATCCAAATGGAGGGAAAATACTTCGAGATAATTATGGAGCACCAACTGGAATGTTAATTGACAGCGCAATGGAATTGGTCCGACAATTTATCCCTAAATACTCCAAAACAGACAAAAAAAGAATGGTGCTCAAGGCCGTTTCTCAGCTGAACAGTTTGGGCATTACATTTGTTCACGATGCTGGAACTGATTTTGAAACAATTGAAATTCTCAAAAATCTTATTTCAGAAAAACAACTTAATATTTGTATTTACGCCATGTTAACTAATAACCATGAGGTGTACGACAATTACCTAAAATCAGGACCCTTTTTCGATAATAAGGGTTATCTCACTGTAAGGACAATAAAACTATTTCTGGATGGCGCTCTTGGCTCAAGGGGCGCCGCTCTCCTTCGCCCTTACTATGATGATCCTGAGAATATGGGGCTCATATTACTTGACATACAAAAAACTATTGATAAAGTTAAAAAATTTAATAGTGCTGGATTTCAGGTCAGTATTCATTGTATTGGCGATCGGGCTAATCGAATCGGTCTCAATGTTTTGGAGGCCGCTGGAGAGCGAAAATTACGTAATCGCATTGAACATGCTCAAATTATTCATCCAAATGATATTACACGTTTCGCTGATATTGGGGTTATCCCTTCCATGCAAGCGATCCACTGCACCAGCGATATGTATTGGATCAATAAACGATTAGGGGCAGATCGTTTAAATGAAGTGTGTAATTGGCAGTCTCTTCTCACGGCAGGAACCATTATTGCTGGTGGTTCTGATGCCCCGGTTGAATCTCCAGATCCTCTGTCTGGGATTTACGCTGCCGTCACACGGAAGGACAAAGCCGGGGAGCCAGCGGATGGTTGGCAGGGTCATGAGAGACTCACCAGAGAACAGGCACTCCTTATGTACACTCAATGGCCTGCTTATGCTTCTTTTCTGGAAAATAAAAGAGGAAAAATTAAGCCCGGATTTCAGGCAAACTTTACTGTTCTTTCAAAAAATCTAATGTCTGTTCTGCCAGAAGATATCTTAAAAACAAAAGTGCTGTTCACAATTGTTAATGGAAAGGTAGTTTACGCTGAATGATAACAAAGACTGAAATAAAAAAAATTCATTCTCTTTCAAAGAAAAAATACCGTAAACAATTTGAGAAATTTATTATAGAGGGTATACATCCCATTACTGAGGCTATAAAAAGTGCAACACCAAATCTGAAAATCTATATGACGGATTCATTTTTACAGCATCCCAAACACATCCGTTTTCTACAAAGCCTTCAAAACACAAACTACATTTTGACAACTGTTCAAGACTCAATAATGAAAAAACTTTCAGATGCGGTAACCCCTCCGGGTATTATTGCCACCTGTTCATTGCCAAAACAAGACTCTCCCGATTTTTCAAAAAGATTGAATTGGATCTATTTAGATCGCATCCGCGATCCAGGAAATCTAGGCACCCTTCTCAGAACCTCTGCGTGGTTTCATGTAACCCATGTCGCTTTATCACCCCGCTGTATTGATCCGTACAACCCAAAAGTTGTTCGCTCCGGCATGGGAGCACATTTTCACCTTTCTATTTATAACAATATAGATTTATCTGAATATAAAACACACAAATTTACTATCATTGGAGCAGACAAAAAGGGTACTCCTCTTAGCAACACAGCGCTCTCAGGCTCAGTGCCCTGGGTATTGGTACTTGGAAACGAAGTACATGGCATTTCATTGAAAAATATTCCACTGCTGGACTGCGCTGTTTCAATTCCAAGAGTTGGGAAGGGAGATTCTCTAAATGTGGCAATAGTTGGTGGAATTTTACTTCACCAAATGACTTCTTTTTTTTAAAAAAACGAGGAAACCTAACTTCTTTCCTTTTTCTAATAAAAAACGTAATTTTATGTGCTATGAAAAATAAGGAACCAGATCAATATGAACCAGACCCTTACTGTCAAAAATGCTTTCGGCATTGTGCTTGTCTCTATCCTGGTCGCGATTCTAGCCGGGTCGGTTCCCTTTTTCTTTAGCACTACGTTTTTACCTGAAGAAAACACACGCACAACTTCCCTTCTGTCTCTTTTCTTTGGACAGACATTTATGATTGTTCCTCTCCTGCTTTTTCTCCATTTAAAAAAAGAACCATTAGCAGAAAGGCTCCGTCTTCATCCAGTATCAACAACTGTTCTTTCTGCGACTACACTTTTGTCTGTAGGCATAGTGATAATTTCAGATGAAATTGATCGTCTGACAAATCTGTTATTGCCTCAACCTGACTATTTTAATCAACTGGAAAATATGCTAAGGTTTGACTCTGTTTTATCGGTGTTTTTTCTCCTGTCCACAATTTCAATTCTTGCGCCGCTTGGTGAGGAGCTTCTTTTTCGTGGTTTTCTCCAAAAAATTTTGGAAGAATCATGGAAAGATATCACAAAAGCTGTTCTAATAACCAGCGTATTCTTTGCCTTCATACATATGAATCCATACTGGATAATTCAGATATATCTCATGGGCATTCTCTTGGGATATCTTGCCTGGCGAACGGGATCTATTATTCCCGGTTTTATTCTTCATGGATTAAACAACACCTTTGCCCTATTCCTAAACAATACTACATCATCAATAGAACACATTTACTCCTGGAATGGTCACGTTACTCCCCTGCTGTTGGTGATAGCAGTAGGGTTAATTATTTTTGGTTTTAAACGTTTACACACTCATTTGGAGATTCTATCATGAAAAAAGAAATGTTCAGCCATGAAATTTCTGTTCTCAGGAACACTTTTCGACGGTTGCTTCGCAGGCACGCTCACACAAATCTGACAAAAATTATCCAGAAAACACACCCTGCAGACCTGGCAGTGCTCTTCCGATATTTTACTGATATCGAGCAGAAGACTCTTTTTGGTCTTATGATAGAAAAAGAACATACTGCAGAATTTCTAACAGAACTAGATGAGGCAATTCTCGTTAAAATGCTTGAGAATGAAGACCCCGGACGAATAGCAACTATTTTTCATAAGCTAGGCTCAAATGACCAGGCAGAAATTCTAAACCATTTATCTGAACCAATGACAAACTCCATTCTTGAGCTTCTTCAGAAAGAAGAAAAGAAAGAAGTGGAAGAAATTATGGGTTATCCAGAAGACAGTGCCGGGAGCATGATGTCAACGGATGTGTTTACCCTCCATAAAAACACAATTGCCCGGGATGCAATCCAAAACCTCCAAGATCAAAAAGAGGCCGAAATGGTTTTTTATCTTTATGTAACTGATGACGATGATCGCCTTGTTGGTATTATTTCCCTCCGTGATCTTGTAACTACCCATCCAGACAAAACACTGGACAATATCATGACAAAAAACGTCATTTCTGTCCAGCCTGAAACAGACCAGGAAGAAGTGGCTAAAATTGTTTCTCGGTATAACTACCTGGCTGTACCTGTTATAGATTTAGAAGAACATATGCTTGGAATCGTCACTGTTGACGATGTGGTGGATGTAATCAGGGAAGAGGCAACAGAGGATTTCCTCCAAATGGCAGGTGCCGGAAAAGACCGGGAAATACTCCTAAAATCTTCATGGGGGAATGCCCGCGAAAGACTTCCCTGGCTTTTTGCAAGTTGGGTCGGCGGAGTGGCTGCAGTAGCTATAATCGGTGTTTTCAAAGACATGCTTGCAACCACCGTTGCCCTCGCCGCGTTTATCCCGGTTATCATCGGCATGGGTGGTAATATTGGAACCCAATCGTCCATAATTATTGTTCGGGGTTTAGCTACGGGACGTGTGGACATTGGTAATAACCTAAAAATCATTTTAAAAGAAATTAAAGTTGGGCTCATTCTTGGGGTTTTATATGGGTTACTGCTCGGGGTTTTTGCCACTCTAAAGTTTGTCAACACAACACCATATTTAGGACTGATAGTCGCGCTGAGTATATTATCATCAATGATCATCTCTACTTTCGTCGGTACGGTTGCGCCTCTTCTCTTTAGAAAACTGAACATTGACCCCGCAATTGCCACGGGGCCCTTTGTTACAACCAGCATTGATATTCTAGGTGTCACCCTTTATTTCCTGATAGCCTCTGCTCTTATTCCTGCCTAATGAGTTTTCTTTTATTTGTTCTTCTCTTCAGTTTAGCCTTTTATATTTGCTTTACAATTTATTTCTGGACAGGATTAAAACGCTTAAAATCAAACCAAAACATCCTGGAAGATTTCCCTCCTGTGTCCGTAATTGTGGCAGCAAGAAATGAAGAGCTTTTCCTTCCTGGGCTGCTCTCGGCTTTGGCAAAACAAGATTATCCCGTTGATAAATTAGAAATTATCGTAGCAGACGACAGATCAACAGATAAAACATGGGAATGTATCAAAAATTACACCAATCAGTTTCCCCATTTTTGGGGTGTTAGAATAACTGAACGGTCTGAAAATATGTCCCCCAAAAAAAATGCGCTCTCAAGGGCAATCCATCTTTCATCGGGAGATATAATTATATCCACCGATGCTGATTGTTTGGTGCCAGAAACATGGATATCCAGTATGGTTTCTTTTTTTGAAAAAAATACTGGAATCGTTGTAGGATATTCTGAAATAGACCAATCACATAAATCATTTCTATGTCATTATCAGGCAGTGGACTTCTTAGCGCTCATGTCTGCAAATGCCGGCTCTCTTGGGTGGAAAAATGCCTGGTCTGGCTCCGGACAAAACCTTGCTTATCGCCGTTCTGATTTTGGCCGGATTAAAGGATTTACACCTGTTGCTCATCAGGTTTCCGGTGATGATATGTATTTAGTACAGTCCATTGCAAAAAAACATATGGCTATATTCAACACATCAAAGGGGGGGGCTGTAAAAACATCTCCTGTTTTATCAATAAAACAATTTTTAAACCAAAGAATCCGTTGGGCCTCTAATGCCCGCAAGCTACCAAATCAAAAAGTTTTTTTTCTCTTCTTCCTCTTTTCTGCTTTTCTGTGTAACACATCTTTATTGCTTGGATTTTTTTCGTCTTCCCTGTTTTCTTTCCTGCCGGTTTTGTTAGGTGTAAAAATATTTTTTGATGCTCTTGTAATTCGGGCGGGAAGCACAAAATTCAACACGCCGGTAAATATCTTAACATTCATTGTCTGGTCACTTTTCCAGCCTGTTTATATTCCGTTCATTGGTCTTTCTGGGCTTATAGGAAAATTCCACTGGAAAGCTTAAAATGATTCTTACAAAAAAATCACCTTTCTACAGAAATAAACCCAAAACACGAGTAATAAATTATATAGCTTGGGTTTTTATTTTGTCTTTTCTCCCTGGGCAGATCTACAACCTGACCGTTTTGGGTATTAAAATTGGTGAAATAAATCTTGAAAAGAACAATCGTGAATCAATTCAAATCTCAACAAAATCTACCGGACCAATTAACTATCTCTGGCCTTTCGACAACCTTTATAAAACCACTTTTGACACAGTAACGTACGGAATCCGCCTCTATGAAAAGAAGATTCATCAGGGAGAGTTCAAACAGAAGCTCGGGGGAGTGTGGATACCGGGACAAAGGGGGGTTCTCTATGGCACAACCCTTGTGGGGCGACCTAACGACTGTCAAACCATTTTTACCCTTTTGGCCCAGGTGAGCAGACAAAAAGCCAAAGACATCGATACAAAATGGTACTCGATGGAGCACGAGGGAGAACTGTTCAGGGCACGACTTCTGTGGGCTGATTCCATTAATGTATGGACAGGAAACGATTCCATTCTTTGCGATCATTATCGCCTGGATATTGACTCAACAGAAAATAAAATAAAAATTCTTGATCAAACCGATTATTTTAGCGAAAATATTACCCGGTCTGATCTCATAAAACAACTGTGGATAAAAAAATCTGGTGAAAAAAAAATTATTCAGGCATCAGCCCAGATATCTGGATTAGCTATAAAAGCAATCATTAATCTTGAATGATTTCCTAAAGAAAAACAAGAAACATCTTCTTGTCTGGCCAATTCTCCTTTGTGGCATTATTATTGCTCTTAAAATGGGGATTGATGAAAAGGCTGTTGTCTTTTTTACCCTGCTCCTTGGTTTATTCACCCAAGTGTTTTCCGGGCTGGGTGCTCTAATTGCTCTGATCCCATGGATCGGTCCTTTTATTATAAAAGTATTTACAATCCCATTCTTCTGGATATTAAACGCTTTGGGTTATTTTGTGTCTGTTTTAGCTATAAAGAAAGGGTACACAAAAGAAATTGCCAGCTCAAGGGTGCTCACTATCGCTCTCTTAACTGGAATCGTTATTGGATATGTTCTTGGCCACGTAATTCCATTAAGGTAGGTCTTACAATATGTGTTTTATCTATATTTTTTTTGTACTTAACATAGACAATCATCCTCATCTATGAACCTTCTAATAATACAGGGGCCCAATCTCAATCTTCTAGGTAAAAAATCTTCTCAGGCTGGAGAATGCATTACTTTGGATAAAATAAATAAAGCCCTTCGCCTCCAGGTAAGAAACCAGAACATTAATTTAAAATTTCTTCAGACCCACAAAATTGAACGGGCCATTACTTCACTACAAAGAAACAGAAGCTGGGCCGATGGAATCCTTATTGCACCCATGGCTTGGGCAAAATTTGAATATGTTCTAAAAGAAACGCTCCAATTAATTAAACTTCCTGTGGTAGAAATATTCTTTAATGAAACCTTCTTTATGGGCACTGGGAAAAAAGATTCTATGCTCGCTGAAACCTGTATCGATTCCATAGAAGGTTTTCCTGAAGAAGTATTTACTAATGGAATAAATCGTTTAATACACTATATACAAAATACCGTTTGATCCAAAAATTTTGGCGTTTTTCCGTACTATCCTCTGCTTGGTTTTATTATTAATTCTGGGGGGGTGTGTTAATAAACCAAAGCCCACAATCAGCACGGGGCCGAAACCAGCTGACATTTATTACTCTAATGATAAAATCAATATGACCATTACAATTCCATCTGGAACGACTGAGCCGTTTTCATCCGAGGACCCGCCATCTCTTCCGCCAGATTCTTTATTATCAAATATGTTAGCACCTATTATAGATGATTCGCTCAGAGTCGCAATACAAAATACCATTTTGTCCGAATTGCCCACCAATGCATTTAACTATAGATTAAAAAATGCAAAAGTTTCGGAGCAGTCAACCATCCTTTACTATGCTGTAGACACAGCATCAATTGGAAAAATGGTTAGCCCTATATTAAACCGATATTGGAATCCTGAAGGTATTCAAACTTCGTCACTCTTTCATATCAAGCATACGTTTCCCTCCGTTGAAGAATTAAACAAACTTAAGCTGATGAAACCCTGTGATAGCGCCACTATACCAAAACTGTCAAAACTGTTGCCAAATGCACCAAGGGCTTATCGAAACGGGATTCACAGAGGAGTTGATTTTTATATTGACTGGGGAACACCTATCCATGCTGTGGCAGACGGTATTATCATTCGAGCAGATCATAACTATAATGAAGTCTCACCTGATTTCCGTCAATCATTGCTCAATAAAACCAAAAAAACCGGCCATACACCCTCGGATATTTTTGAACACATTCTTCTTGGACAGTCTGTCTATATCGATCATGGATTCAACCTTCTCCCTGGATATCGTGCTGTTTCCATTTATGCACACCTGTCTCATATTGACAACACAATCCAACCGGGGGTTACTGTCAAAGGGGGGCAGTTAATCGGTATGTCAGGTAATTCAGGTACAGAACCGGCCACTAAGGGCATTAGGGATGGTGCTCATCTTCACTGGGAGTTACTTTTACAAAATAAAGGCGGAGAGTCCTATCTGGGGCAAGGGCTTTTCTATGATGACCTTTTCTCTTTACTAAATAATATCTTCTCTTATTAGTCTGGCAATAAAAATATCAGAAAACTATTTTCTATAATAAAATCTAATTAATCTCCTTATTTGCTCATGCCAGACGTAGCCCAATCCATTTCTTATTTAGACCTCATTTATACTCTTATTCCAGTAGGTGTCGTCATATATATACTTTTTAAATGGCGGTTAAAATTTTCAACAGTAATCTATGCACATGTACGTATGTTTATCCAGCTCATAGCCATTGGATATTGCCTAAAATATATTTTTAACAATGACCACCCTGCTATCATTTTGCTGGTCCTTGCTGTTATGATTACAATAGCAGGTTACATTGCTCCCAGGCCTCTGAAAAAAAAACAGTTTTCCCATTATTTATTCTCGACTATTGCAATTTTTTTCCCAGGAGCTGTCACACTTTACATTGTAACCCAACACGTTATTCATGTTAACCCGTGGTATAATCCGAATTACTTAATTCCTTTGGGAGGAATGATTTTTGCCAATTGTATGAATTCAATCAGCCTTGCTGCTGAACGGTTTGAAAACGAAAATAAAAACGGATTATCATTTGAAAATCAGAGAAACATTGCATTCAAGGCCTCTCTCATTCCCATTACCAATTCTCTTCTAGCCGTTGGTTTAGTTTCTCTGCCGGGAACCATGACCGGAATGATATTGTCCGGCATTTCTCCAATCATAGCGGTAAAATATCAGATCATGGTTATGTGTATGATATTTGGCTCGACGGGACTTTCCTCGGCGTTATATTTGACATTGATAAAAACAAAATAAGGAGCACTCTCAATCTTGGCCCCCTTAAATTCCTATTTCAACAGGATCACTTTTCTGGTTTGTACACCATCACCTTCCTAGATTCAATATAAATGCACCCTAATATTAACTAATTATACAAGGCTTAAGATAGGTGTGTTTTTCTTAAGCGATTTGAGTTCCACACAACATTAATAGACGATAGTGCCATGGCTCCCTCTGCTATTACCGGATGTAATAATCCCAAAAAAGCCAAAGGAATAGCAATTACATTGTATATAAAGGCCCAGAATAAATTTTGCTTAATTTTTTTGAACGTAGCTTCCGCCAAGACTGCCGTACGAACAACACCGGCCAAATCTCCTTTCACCAACACAATATCTCCAGATTCCATAGCAATATCCGTCCCTGTTCCCAGGGCGATACCCACATCCGCTTGTGTCAATGCGGGAGCATCGTTGATTCCATCTCCGACCATTGCCACGATTTCCCCCTGATCCTGATAGCGGGAAATAATCTCGGCCTTTTCACTTGGGAGAACTTCAGCGTGTACCTCTGTAATCCCAAAAGATTCTCCAAAAGTTTCTGCAATCTCACTACGATCCCCAGTAAGCATAACACAGTGTATCCCTCTTTGTTTTAATTTTTTTATTGCAGTAGCAGAATCTTTTTTTTCGCTGTCTTCAAATTCAATGACACCAGATACTGTATTATCCACGGAGACATAGACAGTGGTTCTGTTTGCTTTCTCTTTGTTATCAATAGACACAAATCCTGAGTTGCCCACTTTTATCTCTCTGCCGTTAACCAAAGCTCTGGCTCCCTTCCCCGAAACTATTTTTACCTCTTCTGCGGAAGTTAAAGCTATGTTTTTTTTCTCTGCAAAGCGGACAATTGCATGTGCCAGTGGATGTGTGGACTCTTTCTCAACTGAAGCTGCAAACTGAAGTAATTCGTCCTTAGAATATTTACCTGTTAACTTCGTTTTAATAACTTCCGGCCTCCCTTCCGTCAGAGTGCCAGTCTTATCAAACATAATAGTAGTGACTTCCTTCATCCTCTGGATCGCCCCGCCATCCCTTATTAATATGCCGTTTTCAGCCCCAAGTCCACTCCCTACCATAAGGGCAGTAGGTGTCGCCAGACCAAGAGCACAGGGGCAAGCAATTACCAATACAGCAATCGCCGAAAAAAGGGCCAGGCCTGTGGGAGCCAACGATAAGTTCAACCAAGGAATCCAAGGAGAAAATATTTCTGCTATAAACTTCATTGTATTTGGGAAAACCAGCCATACAAAAAATGTCAACACTGCGGATACTAAAATAATTGGGACAAAAACCGAGACAATCTTATCTGCAAAAACCTGTATGGGCACCTTTGTGTTTTGGGCAGCTTCCACCATTTTAATAACCTGCGATAAAAAGGTTTCTTTTCCAACCCGGGTTACCTCCACTTTCAGCGTACCATCAGTGCTGATGGTTCCTCCAATCACTTCATCTCCCTTGTTTTTTGTTACAGGAAGGGATTCGCCCGTTACCATGGATTCATCAACTGCAGAGCTGCCGTTAACAACCAAGCCATCTGTTGGGATTTTTTCTCCAGCCCTAACAATCATTGTTTGCCCCATTTTAAGGTCACGCACATCAGTCCTCGTTTCCACATCTGATCCATCCATCACCGTGGCCTGTTTTGCCTCCAGATTCATAAGTTTACGAATTGCTTCCGACGATCGACCCCGTGCTCTTGCTTCTATAAATCGACCAGTCAAATGGAATGCCATAATCATTCCTGCAATTCCAGCAAAAGAATGAAGATGGAAATAAAGTCCCAAAACGCCTGTTGAGAGCGCTGCCAAAGAGCCCATAGCGATAAGCACATCCATATTGGGGTTACGATGAATTGAGGACTGCCAAGCGCTCTTTATGGTTTCTTTCCCAGGCAGGAACAAAACAGCACTGCTTATAATAATCATCCCCAAATGGAATATGTCTTCTGTGGGCCAGGCATAACCAAAGGCCATTTCCACAAGCATCCATATCATCGCAGGAATAGTTAGGCCCCAGGCAATTACCACCTTCTTTCTTGCTCTGCTAATTTCCTGCTCGACTTTCAGAGAAAGGTCTTCTGTGGCTTCCTTTTCTCTCGGATCAACAAGGCTTACACCGTAGCCGGTTGCCTTCACTGCCTCGATCAGCTTTGTGGGGTCTGTGTTCCCCTCTACAGTCGCTTTTCCCAGAGCCAGGTTCACTATAGCAGACTTTGCCCCCCCTACATTTTGAAGTGCTTTTTCCACCGTCGAAACACAGCCGGCACAATGCATGCCCTTTATGGTGAGTTCGATATATTTATTTACTCCCATGATACCTTTAATTTATAAGATATTAAATTTGTTTCCTTTTCTCTTTTTCAATAGCTTGCTAATCAAAAGTTATCTCATAATAATATTTATCTACACAAACAACTATTAGAAAAATTTCTGATTTTCAATTATATAATTATTCTATATTTTCGTCCAGTTTAAATATTTTTTATTAACTATCTTTGTAAAACAAAAAAAACCATGGTACAAAATAAATTACTATTGATACAGTTTCTCTTCCTTATATCAATACCAATCATTCTGTCCGGACAACATCCCGGCCGGGGGGATAAAATGCCGGCAATCTGCGAAATCTCCGGCACCGTTGTAGATTCGTTAACAGGAAAACCCATTGAATACGCCTCCGTTTCCGTTCTTGGGGTAAATGGAGAAATTGAAACAGGTGGGATCACAAATAAGAGTGGTATGTTTCATATAAAAGAAATAAAACCTGGTAATTACAACCTCAAAATTGAATTTATGGGCTATGCCACACAAACCACCAGTGGTATTCGGCTGTCGTTTCGAGGGGCCATAAAAAAAGATGTGGGAGAGATTAAATTAAAATCGGTTTTACTTGAGATGGAATCAGTCAATGTTGTGAAAGACAGGCCTGTTTTTGAATTTAAAACGGATAAAATGATATACAATACATCAGATGATATAATCTCCGACAGCGGAACAGCTGAGGATGTCTTGAACAAGGTTCCTATGGTTACTGTGGACCAGGAAGGGGAAATTTCGCTTAGAGGGAGCCCAAATGTAAAAATATTGGTAAATGGTCGCCCCAATCGGACTGGGCATGAATCGGATAAGGTAGATAACATTCCAGCATCACTGATTGATAAAGTGGAAGTTATTACCTCTCCGTCCGCTAAATACGATCCCGATGGAATGGCGGGCATAATAAACATCATCATGAAAAAAGGGAAATACGAAGGACTTAACGGTAGCCTTAAGGCAAACGGTAAACATAACAATTATGGGAGTATTGGTGATATGAATGGATTTACCGCTTATGGAAATTACAAAGGAGAAAAGTGGAATTTTTATTCATCATACAATTTAAAAAATCACCTAAGAAACGTTGATGGACATCGGGGAGTCTACACCCATTATCTACCTGATGGTCCAGCAGACTCAGTTTATTTTACCTTTAATAATGAAATGATTAGAGGAGGACATCACTTCACACTTGGCACTGATTATTCAGTTAATGACCAATTCATCTTAAATGGTGAGATAAATTATAATATGTTTTCTCACACAGGACTTGATTTGGAGAATAATTTTTTGCCGGATACATCACTCAGAAAAATTGATGAGATTGATTTTGGTGACAACTTTAACATAGATGGAGTGTTTGAGATTAACAAAACTTTTGATAATCCAGATCGTGAATTCACTTTTTCATTGAGTAATTCTTACAAAGAGCATCACGAATTTGAAATATTACACGAATCCCATATCGATTCAACTCGTGTTGGAGAAGAAATAAATCATATTGAATTAGATTTATCATACAAACATCCGTTCAATGAAAAATCAAAAATCGAATTTGGATATGATGGGAAATTTGATAACAATTCTGAAAATCTTAATTTTCAGATTACAGATGATGATTCTTTATCCGGGTTCAATACATTTGCCTATAAAAGAAATATTCAGGGTCTATTTTTTGAATATGATTATAGTTTAAATGATGCCTTCAGTATAAAACCAAGTTTTCGATATGAATTTGTGAGTAAGGATATCTCATTTAAGTCATATATAATTCAGGGAGGAAGTTCATCTATCATTTATGCCCAAATCTTAAATTCATTACAAGACTCCATATATATAGACGATTATACCACCTTCTATCCTGATTTACACTTTACCTACAATCTAACCGATAAAAAAAGTCTCCAGTTTGGTATGAGCAAGCGGGTAAACCGACCTGGTGGAGGCAGACATGGGCACGGAGCAAGACAGCTAAGACCCTTCCCAAGGGATGTTTATTCAGAAAATTTTATTTTTATGGGAAATCCATTTTTAAAACCTGAATATTCCACCCAATATGATCTCTCCTATAAGAGCCCAATGCCCATGGGATTTGCTTATATAAATCTTTATTACCATCAATTGAAGGATGTTATTGAATGGTATGATGATGACAGGTTTGATGATAAAGATATATTAACATTCAGAAACGCAGATTCCGGTACAAATTTGGGAGTTGAATTTTTTACAATGATCATGGGCCAAACCCTTGGTGGGGGATATAACCTTAGTAAGCTTGATGATCCCTCTGGAGACTATGAACTTAACGGCAACAGCCAAAGAATAACCCTATATAATCGTATAAATCTACCAGAAAAATATATCAAACTTTTTAGTTTTGAGTTTGGACTTTTCTTTATGAAAATGACTGTTCCCGGTGGGGACCTATTTGGGGCAAAAGGGGCCATGTGGGCAAACATGGGAATCTCTAAATCCTTATTTGATGGAAGAGTGGAGGTTTCACTTGGAGTTAATAATTTATTTGATGAAGGTGGATTCCAGATGAACAGAGAAAAGCCACTGGAAGGACCATTTGATAATGGTTATTTGAGAGCCACAGAATATACTGATGTGGCAACCAATCGTGGCGGAAGAACTTTAACACTCAACTTAATCTACCGATTCGGTCAGTTACAGGAAGAAAAAAGAAAAAGTAGGCATATGGATCGTGGAGGTGAGGGTAGTATAGACATGGGATATTAAATATTATTATCTTTCCTTCTTTTAACTGAAAGCTTTTCAACTGTAAACTTTCCATTCATCTTTTTCTTTTTTAAGTGACATTAATCGCCAACCCGCCAAACCAGACCATGGCACGAAGTGTCTTCCAACCCGTCTAAGATCACGGCAATTGTTGGCGCCCAGTGGGGTGACGAAGGCAAAGGAAAGGTCACTGATTTTTTTGCTGGTGAATCCGACTACGTTGTAAGGTTTCACGGAGGCAACAATGCTGGCCATACTGTCATCGTCAATGGTAACACTTTCAAGCTCCACCTCATCCCTTCAGGTGTCGTGTATGGAATCCCTACAAGTATTATCGGCAACGGTGTTGTGGTAGATCCGGGTGCGCTCTTAAATGAAATTGCTTACGTAAAAGAAAAGGGGATTGAACCTAAGCTTTTGGTGAGTGATCGGGCCCACGTGATTATGCCCTATCACATCGCATTAGATGGAGCGCTTTCCGGTCACCAGGGCGAGCTGGCCGCCGGCAGCACCAACCGTGGGATCGCTCCCGTTTATGCGGATAAAATGTTCCGCAACGGTATCCGTATGGTGGATTTATTAGAACCGGACGTCTTCCGGGAAAAATTGGAAAAAGGATACACTTTTGCTAAAGGGCTGATTGAAAAATCTTTGGGGCAGATATTAAAGATAACCATTGATGAAATTTTCGACACCTATGTTAACTACGGTGAAAAATTAAAGGCATACATTTGCGATACGTCTGTTGAACTCTATAATGCCCACAAAGCTGGGAAAACAATTCTGTTCGAAGGAGCTCAAGGCATAAGCCTGGATGTAGACCACGGTATCTATCCTTATACTACTTCCAGCAATACAGCTGCAGGCCACATCTCCACAGGAACCGGTGTTAGTTTCCGTGATATTAATCGAATTATCGGAGTGGTAAAAGCCTATTTAAGCCGGGTAGGCGAAAGCCCACTACCATCTGAAATCCATGGCAATGAGGCAAGCTCACTCCGTGAAAAAGGCAGTGAATATGGCACCACCACCGGTCGGCCTCGGCGGGTTGGTTGGTTAGACCTGGTGCAGGTGCGACAAGCGGTGCGGGTTAACGGCCTCACGGAGATTGCCCTCACTAAATTGGATGTGCTGAATGGATTTAATGAACTACCCGTCTGTGTCGCCTATGATGTAGATGGAGATCACATCACCGAAATGCCAGCAAGCTTAACCCAATATCGCAAAGCCAAACCCATCTACAAAACACTGCCAGGATGGGGAGACCTTCCTGAAAATATCTGGGATAGGGGGTACAACGAATTACCAAAAACATTAAAAAATTATATTGATTTTATTGAGCGTGAAGTGGTTTGTCCTGTGAAAATTGTGTCGGTGGGTCCCCAGCGCCACGAGACCATTATCAGATAATGTCTTTCACGCAGGAGTTTGTTGATTTCACCGGTCTGTCTGATCCAGAAATCAAAACAAAGCTGCTTGAACTCAACATTCCGCTCACCGCTGAAGAGGCACTTAAAATCCAGAATGATATGCTGGGGCGGGCACCGTCTTTGTCTGAGCTCATTCTCTTTTCCATCCAGGGTTCGGAACATTCCAGCTATAAGAGCAGCCGGAATCATTTGAAACAATTTACCACTGAAGGTCCTAATGTGGTGCTTGGCGCCAAAGAAGACGCCGGTGTGGTGGCGGTAGCCACGGACAATGATGGCCACCGCTGGTGCGTGGTCATGAGCCACGAATCCCACAACCACCCGTCCCAGGTCGTTCCCTATGAAGGGGCTGCCACAGGCGTAGGTGGAAACGTTCGGGATGTCGTGTGCATGGGCGCGGAAGTGATTGCCTGTACTGACTCATTCCGATTCGGTGACATAAAGAATAATAAAACAAAACGGATTCATGATGGCGTTGTGGCGGGAATTGCCGGTTACGGAAATCCATTGGGCATTCCCAATGTCGGCGGTGACCTTTATTATCATAGGGGGTATAATGAAAATTGTTTGGTTACATTGGTGACTTTGGGGGTTGTCCGGGAAGACCACATCCTTCATTCCTATGCGCCGAAAAACGCTAATGGATATGATCTCATCCTGATCGGCAAACCCACAGATAATAGTGGATTCGGTGGTGCCAGTTTTGCTTCTCTTGAGCTGGAAGAAGAAAAAAAAGAACAAAACAAAGGAGCCGTTCAGGAGCCTAATGCGTTTTTAGAGCGGCACTTGCTGAAGTCATCTTATGCCCTGTTTGATATTCTTAAAGAAAAGGACCTCATTGACAATGTTGCTTTCAAGGATCTTGGTGCTGGCGGTATTGCTTGCGCTAGCGTGGAATTGGCGGAAACGTCTGGTTACGGTTCTGAAGTCTGGCTGGATAAGGTTCACGTTGGTATGGATAACTTGCATCCGTCCGTTTATCTCTGCAGCGAAACCCAGGAGCGTTTCATGTGGGTCTGTTCCCCGGATGTAACGCCGTTTATTATAGATCATTATAATAAGGTGTTCGACCTGCCCGGCGTAAGTGAAGGAGCTCGGGCATCGGTGGTTGGAAAAATCCGAGATGACGGCCAGTATGTCGTCCACAATGGGGATGAAGAAATCGTCAATGCCCCAGCAGCAGAAGTAACTGAAGGATTTCTATACGACCGGCCTTATGAAGATCGTGAAAACACTTTTACTGAACCGGACATTTCTGAACCATCCGATTATAATCAAACTCTACTCAACATTTTATCCCATGAAAATATGGCCAGCCGTGAGCCTATTTTTGAATCTTATGATAAGCAAGTCCAAGGGCGGATTCACACAGAAACTGGTTTGGCTGATTCCGGCGTGATGGCCCCATTCAATTCAGAAGACTATCCGGAAGAAATTCGCAATGTGGGCATTGCTTTATCCACTGATCACAATCCGCACTACGGGCTCATTGATCCATATTGGGGAGGCGTGAATGCTGTGGTGGAAGCTATGCGGAATGTAGCCGCTGTTGGGGCCACCCCCCATGCCATTTCAGACTGTCTTTGCTTTGGGAGTCCGGAGAAACCCCATCAAATGTGGGAATTTAAGGAAAGTGTCCGCGGTGTAGCTGATGCTTGCCATTCTATCACTTTAAAAGACAACCCCGACCATGCCACACCTATTATTGCCGGGAATGTAAGTTTTTATAACGAATCGAAAAATGGTGCTATTCCACCAAGCCCGATCGTGAGTTGTTTGGGTAGATTAAAAGATGTGAATAAAACTGTGCCCATGTATTTTCAAAATTCAGGCTCCGCTTTATTAATGGTTGGAGAACGTAAAAATGAATTGGGCGGATCGGTTTATTATTCTCTTTTTAATGAATTGGGCGCCAATGTACCAAAACCCAATTTGCAGGAAGTGAAAAATCAAATTTTTGCCCTGACTGATTGTATTGATGATGGGTTGGTTCTGTCTTGTCACGATATTGCGGATGGAGGTTTAGCATCGGCATTGGCAGAAATGACATTCGGAAACGGTATTGGATGTAATGTGAAAATCGAAAGCAACCTTTCTGTGGATAAGTTTTTATTTTCTGAAACGGGTGGTTTTATAGTAGAAGTATCATTAGAAAATATAAACAGTGCTATACCCTTATTTGCAAATTATGGATTAGATATTTTTGATATTGGAACAACCAGCGGTGATTTAATTGATATTAATGGCGCTGTAAACCTACCTGTTGGTGAAACAAAAGAAGCTTGGACGAATGGATTGCGTGAGAAGTTATAATGGGCAAAGCTAATTATAAATCAGCCGGTGTGGATATCGACGCGGGAAACGAGGCGGTAGACCGCATTAAGAATATCGTGAAATCCTCTTTCACACCTGACGTGCTCACGGGGCTTGGGAGTTTTGGCTCGCTATATAATCTAAAACCCATTTTAGAAAATTATAAGAATCCAGTTATGGTTCAGAGTATTGATGGTGTGGGTACAAAAACCATCATCGCCCGGAAGATGGGAAAATTCGATACCATCGGGATTGATCTTTTGAGCGCTGCCGCTAACGACATTTTAGTCATGGGTGCTCGCCCACTCACCTTTCTCGATTATATCGCCAATGACCAGCTGGAGCCGGCTATTATAAAAGAGATTGTGTCAGGAATGGTTAAAGCCTGTAAAGATACGGGCGTTTCGTTGGTGGGCGGCGAAACAGCAGAAATGCCCGACACTTATCTGCCTGGTGAACACGATCTTGTGGGTGTCATCACCGGCGTGGTGGAAAAAGAAAAAATTATTACTGGTGAAAATATAAAACCTGGCGATGTTGTGCTGGGACTACCATCCAACGGATTGCATACCAATGGCTATTCATTTGCCCGGAAGCTCTTTTTCGACATCGGCGGATATGATGTGAATGACACTATCCCCGAATTGGAAAAATCTGTTGGTCTCACCTTGCTCGCGCCCCATATTAATTATACGAACCATGTGTTCGCTGTATTAGACGCCGGGATCAATGTGAAAGGCATCGCCCATATTACCGGCGGCGGTCTGGTGGAAAACATACCACGGATTTTGCCGGATAGGTGTGGAGTGGAAATACAGAAAGGATCCTGGCCAAATATTCCTGTTTTTGATGTGATGCAATCCATTGGCGATATAGATGAGGATGAAATGTGCCGCACTTTCAATGTTGGCATTGGGGTGGTTTTTATCATGAATCCAGATGATGTGGGTTCTATAAAAGATGTGTTGAAAGATTTGACGGAAGTTTATGAGATTGGTTCTGTCGTAAGTGGAGAAAATAAAGTGGTTCTAAAATGAGCGCTTCAATAGCAATCATCCAATTCCCCGGTTCCAATACAGAGCGCGAAACGCTTATGGCCTGCCGCCGCACGAGTTTAAATCCCATTGAGTTTTTATGGAATGAGCCGGCAGAGAAATTATCCAATTTTGACGGTTTTGTAATCGTTGGCGGATTTTCTTATGAAGACCGGTCCCGTGCCGGAGTGATTGCGGCGCTGGATCCCATCATGAAACAGATCAAGATTGAGGCGGAAAAAGGTAAACCTGTTTTAGGCATCTGCAACGGAGCACAAATCTTGGTTGAAAGCGGTCTCGTCCCCGGCCTGGATAGCCACCGCGTGGGAGTTGCGCTCACAGATAATAAACGGGTGAAAGGTGGTCACGTGGTTGGGGTTGGCTACTACAACGCCTGGGCGAATTTGAAAATGTCTGTACCATCTAACCGCTGTGCTTTTACCCGACATTTGAACACGGGTGATTTTATTAACATTCCATTGGCCCATGGTGAAGGACGTTTTATTGTTCCGGACGAACTATTGGAAAAAATGATCGCCAATGATCAAACGGTTTACCGTTATTGTGATGATGATGGAAACCTGGTAGATGAATTCCCCACCAACCCAAATGGGTCTATATATAATATTGCGGCTGTTTGTAATCCTGTAGGGAATGTTATGGCCATGATGCCCCATCCCGAACGAACGGAAAATGGAGATGCTATTTTTTCATCCATGAAAGAATTTATTGAGAAAGGAAACCCTGTTACCAACCACAATCTCTCTTTTGATCGCCCCCACTACGAAGTGACTGATTATAAAGCTAATCCAGATGTTACAGAATGGATCATCGATATGATTATCGCTGACAATGAAGCGACATCTATTCACAACGCCCTGAATCATCTTGGGCTCGACGTAACGGTCACTCGCCAGGCCCATTGGGAAATCACGACCAAGGGGGATCGGAGCGATATCCTGAAACAAATAGATGCTACTGGAGAGCTTTACAATTCAAACAAAGAATTTATCAGCGAAATAAAATCTGCTGAAAACACTGCGTCCTTCCTGGTTCGGCAAAAAGAAGACATGCTTGGCCGTGCAAAGTTTGAATCTCTGACCGAACGATTTGAAATTGACAAATTATCTGAATTAAAACGCGGTGTAGTGTGGAATTTGACTGTGAATGGCGGTAACTTTGAAGTCGTTTTGAAAGATATTTTGAACACACACATATTATTCAATTCACTATCTCATGAATGCTATAGAATCAACTGAACAATATAAAGAACGTATAAAAGCAGAGCTGAACAATACGTTGACTGAAACATCTTTGCCCGGCGAGTCCAAGAGAACCGGGAAAGTGCGAGACCAATATGGCTTGGGCGACAAGATGGCGCTTATAACGACCGATCGACAAAGCGCTTTTGACCGGGTATTGGCATCCATCCCGTTTAAGGGGCAGGTGCTGAATCTCACTAGCGCTTGGTGGTTTAAAGAAACCAGGCACATTCTTCCAAACCACGTTATTGGCATTCCCGATCCAAACGTGACCTTGGCGAAAAAATGTAACGTTTTCCCTATTGAGTTTGTTGTCCGCGGATATATCACCGGAAGCACAAGCACAGCTCTTTGGACCGTTTATAATAATGGCGACCGGGAATACTGCGGTAATGCCCTGCCGGAAGGATTGGTGAAAAATCAAAAGCTCGATGCCAATATGCTTACGCCTACTACCAAGGAAGAACACCATGATCGGCCTATTGCCCCGGATGAGATTGTTAGTGAAGGGTGGATGACACAAGAAGATTGGAATTACTGCAGCCAGAAAGCATTAGAGCTTTTTGCCTTCGGGCAAAAGAAAGCGGCAGAGAACGGCATGATATTAGTGGATACAAAATATGAAATGGGACGGGATGAGGATGGTATAATCCGGCTCATTGATGAAATACACACGCCAGACTCAAGTCGGTATTGGATTGCTGAAACATACGATGAACGTATGGCGGCCGGAAATGAGCCGCAGAATATTGATAAGGAATTTCTCCGTCTCTGGTTTGTTGATAATTGTGATCCCTATAATGACGAAGAGCTTCCGGATGCGCCGGAAGCATTGGTGATGGAATTATCCGGTCGATACATTTATCTCTATGAAACAATTACAGGTGGTGTGTTTCCGTTTCCTGATACAGGAAAACCAGTCCACAAAAGAATTGTCGAAAACTTAAAGGATGTATTATGAAAACAATATTAATCATGGGTTCAGCGTCTGACGAACCCCACGCAAAAAAGATAACTGACAAACTGGATGAATACGGAATTGCTTGGGAACAGCATGCTGCATCAGCCCACAAAGAACCTTTGAAGGTGTTGGACATTCTTAAAGCTAATAAAAATGAAGAAAATATTGTGTATATCACCATCGCCGGACGTTCTAACGCACTATCCGGATTTGTAGCCGCAAATTCTGAATTTCCCACCTTGGGATGCCCTCCTTTTTCCGATAAAGCGGATATGCTGGTGAATATCCATTCCACTCTGCAAATGCCCAGCAATACACCGGTGTTAACCGTGATCGATCCGGGAAATTGTGCTTTAGCCGTTAAGCGGATTCTGGGTGTCTGAACTGAAAAATATTTCACCGTTGGATGGCCGTTACGCAAATAGCGTAAAAGATCTATCCGTATATTTTTCCGAATCAGCGCTCATGGGCTACCGCCTGAAAATGGAGATCGAATATCTCATTGCGATGGGAAATGAAAAATCCATCAAAGAGCTTCCTGTTTTTTCTAAAGAAGAACAATCGCACCTGCGTAAGATCTATCAAAGCTTCAATACGGTCGGTGCAAAAAAAGTGAAACAGATCGAAGCCACCACCAACCATGATGTAAAAGCCATCGAGTATTACATTCAAAGTAAGGTTAAAAAAGCGCTTCATCCATGGATCCATTTCGCGCTCACATCCGAAGATGTAAACAATTTGTCCTATTCGCTTATGTGGCAGGGTGGGCTGAAACAGGCGTATCTGCCTGCGCTTCGGTCCGTGAATAAAGAATTAAAGAAACTTGCCCAAAAATATAAAAACGCAACCATGTTGGCCTTAACCCATGGTCAGCCTGCCACTCCTACAACCTTCGGAAAAGAATTAGCTGTTTTTTGCGCTCGGTTGGATCGCCAAGTCGACCAGATAAAATCTCATAAACTTTTGGGGAAGTTCGGCGGCGCCACAGGCACGTGGTCCGCCCACAAAGCTGCATATCCAAAAATGAATTGGATACATTTTGCATCGAAATTTATAAAATCACTAGGGCTGGAACCCAACCTGATCACTACCCAGATCGAACCCCACGATTCGGTTGCGGAAAGCTATCATCAGGTGGTTCGTGTGAATTCGATTCTGACCGATCTTTGCCGGGACATGTGGGCTTACATCAGTCGGGGAATTCTGGGGCAAAAGAAAGTAACCGGTGAGGTGGGCTCTTCTACCATGCCTCATAAAATCAACCCAATTCAATTCGAAAATGCTGAAGGCAACCTGTGTTTGTCCAGCAACTTGCTTACTCACCTTGCTACGAAACTAACGATTTCAAGAATGCAGAGAGATTTATCGGATAGTACAACATTGCGCAACCAAGGGGTGGCGTTAGGGTATTCATATTTAGCTCTACAAAACATTTCAAAGGGATTGGGCCGAATTACAGTCGATAAATCTAAACTAACTCAGGAGTTAGATAATCATTGGGAGGTGCTGGCCGAGGCAATCCAAACCATATTACGAAAATCGGGTAATCCTGATGCTTATGAACAGCTCAAAGAGATTGTACGCGGACAATCCACAACACCTGAAGTTATTTCTGGATTTGTTTCCACTCTTAAAATTTCTGATGCTGATAAAAAGGTGCTTATGAACTTAACACCTGAAAGTTATATTGGCTTGGCTCCAAAATTGGTAGATTTAATCTAATGTGCGGCATCGTTGGCATCATCTCTTCCCAGAAACAGGCAGCAGCTGAACTCTACGAAAGCCTCATTCATCTCCAACACCGAGGACAAGACGCCGCTGGGATCATGACCTATAATGAGCGCTTTCATATGAAAAAAGGTACTGGCCTCATCCGGGACATCTTCGATCAGCAAAACATGGCCCGCCTTCTTGGCAATACTGGTATCGGACACACAAGATATCCTACTGTCGGCGGGTTCAGCATCGAAGAAGCTCAGCCTGTATCTACCAATGTCCCCTATGGAATCGCTATGGCCCATAATGGCAATCTGGTTAATTATTCTGAACTAGTGCGAGAAGTGTCTGAACAGAACCACCGCCACATAAACTCTTCGGTTGATATCGAAGTTATCCTCCATATCTTTGCCCACGAATTAAATCGCTCAGATGATAGCACAAACGGGCTCACCTTTTTCGACCAAATTTGCCGAGCAGTAGAAACTGTGTTCAGCCGGGCCAGCGGTGCTTATTCTGTTGTGGGAATAATTATGAACCGAGGGTTGTTTGTTTTTCGGGATCCACACGGAATCCGACCGCTTGTAAAGGGTATCCGAAAAAACAGCGACGGAACAACTGATCATATATTCGCCTCTGAAACGTCCATGTTCTACGCTCTCGGGTTCGAGCTTGCGGGAAACGTGGCCCCTGGAGAAGTAATCTTTGTCGAAGAAAATGGTACTACGCACAGTCGCCTTCTTCGTAAGGAACAGTTTACTCCTTGTATATTTGAATACGTCTATTTTTCCCGTCCTGACTCTATTCAAAATGAAGTCAGCGTATACCGCTCCAGGCTAAGAATGGGACAAAATCTTGCCATTAGATGGACAGAGCAGCACCCGGATACGTTACCTGACATTGTTATTCCTGCCCCTTCTACTGCAAACACAGCTGCCCTGAGTTTTGCAAACGAATTGGGTGTTCGGTATTCAGAAGGCCTCTACAAAAATCCTTTTATCGGAAGAACCTTTATTATGCCTGGACAGGAAATCCGGAAGAAATCAGTACGGTATAAACTCGTCCCTCAAGAATTTGAGATACGCGATAAAAACGTACTTATTGTAGATGACAGTATCGTCCGGGGAAATACAAGCCGCGAGATTGTTAGAATGGTGCGTGAATTTGGTGCTAAAAAAGTGTATTTTGTCTCTGCATGTCCGCCGGTGAAATTCCCCTGTTTTTATGGAGTTGATATGCCCACCAGAGACGAACTTGCCGCTGCAAAACGTTCCGTTGAAGAAATTAAGGAATATATGGGAGTTGATATTCTTATGTACCAAAAAATTGAGGATCTCACCGAAGCCGTCACTAGGAAGGGTGAACACAACATTGACAGGCCGTGTATGGCCTGTCTTGATAGTTTTTATATCACAGACAATGTGAACGAAGAAAAGATGGGAAGTTTAGAAAAACAACGGAACCTAGAACGATCCCAATTAGCATGACAATACTTCTCGTTGGTTCTGGCGCTAGAGAGCACGCCATTGCCAGAGCACTAGATCTTTCACCTCAAAAAAAAGAAATACACTGCCTAGCTTCAAATATGAATCCCGGTATTGCTGGACTCTGTAACGAATTAATAGTCAATGACATAAACAACCCGGATATTGTGTCCAACTACGCCAAGGAAGCTGGCGTAAGTTTAGCCATTATTGGACCTGAGAATCCGTTAGCCTGTGGTGTAGCTGACTCTCTTTTGGATGTTGGTGTTAGCGTTGTGGGACCTAAGAAAGTTCTGGCTAAAATCGAAACTTCAAAAGCGTTCGCCCGGAAGCTACTGACCGAATACGCTATCCCCGGCTGTCCGAAATATCGAACGTACTCATCCACAAATGGTGTTTTAAATTTTCTTACTGAATTGGGTGAACATTTTGTGGTTAAATATGATGGTCTTGCCGGGGGCAAGGGTGTCAAGGTGTCTGGTGATCATCTTCATTCCCATGATGATGCGTTAGCATACTGTCAAAAGCTGGTAGACGAAGGTGGTGAGTTTATCATTGAGGAAAAGCTGATCGGACAGGAATTTTCACTCATGAGTTTTTGTGATGGGGAACACCTTAAACACATGCCCGCAGTTCAGGACCATAAGCGAGCCTACGAAGGAGATAAGGGTCCCAACACCGGCGGGATGGGAACCTATTCTGATGCTAATCATGGGTTGCCGTTTTTGACCGATGATGATATTGCCCAAGCCCATGCCATCAACATTTCCACAGCAAAAGCACTAAAAGATAAGTTCGGAGAAGGATACAAGGGCATCCTTTATGGTGGATTTATGGCCACAGCAAATGGCGTGAAGCTGATAGAATACAACGCCCGGTTTGGAGATCCAGAAGCCATGAACGTACTCTCTCTTTTGGAATCCGATTTTATTGATATTTGCGTTGGCATTGCAGATGGCACCTTGGGTCAAGTTGATGTCCGATTTGCGAACAAGGCCACTGTGTGTAAATATGCTGTTCCGGAAGGCTATCCAGACAGCCCCATTAAGGATGAACCTATTGATGTTTCCGGCATTTCTAATCCTGACGGATTGTTCTACGCTTCAGTTAATATTCAAAATGGACAATTGGTGGAAGCGGGTAGCCGAACCATAGCTGTGGTTGGCGTGGCCGATTCTGTTTCTGAAGCAGAAACTATTGCGGAAAAAGAAGTATCATCTGTTCGGGGGCCATTGTTTCACAGGACAGACATTGGGACGGATGAAGTTATCCAAAAACGTATCGACCATATGAATTCATTACGATGATAAAATTAGGTGTCATCGGCTCTACAAACGGTACAGATTTACAATTTATTCTGGATGCCATTGGATCGGGTAAATTAAATGCTGAAGTGTCGGTGGTGCTGTCCAATCAAAAAAATGCTTATATCCTTGAGCGGGCGGAGAATCATAATGTGCTGGCGGTGTTTATTTCCCATAAAGGAAAATCTCGGGAAAAATTTGACGCTGAAGTGACAGCCGTTCTTCAGGAACACGGTGTGAGTCTGGTACTACTCATTGGTTTTATGCGGATCTTATCAGCTGAATTTTGTCGCAGGTGGCAAGACAGACTGTTGAATGTGCATCCGTCCCTTCTACCAAAGTACGGCGGCGGGATGGATACCAATGTTCATGAAGAAGTATTGAAAAATGGTGATAAGGAAACAGGCTGTACCATTCATTTTGTTACAGAAGAAGTGGACAAAGGACCAATCTTAATCCAAAAAAAATGTAAGGTCGAAGCAAACGACACAGTAAAAACACTAAAAGCGAAAGTGCAAAAATTAGAAGGTGAAGCTTTCAAAGAAGCAATACAATTAATACAAAATAATTTTCATGTTAGATAATCCTACATTAAATCAAAACCCAATTAAAATAAATCGGGCTCTCATTTCCGTCTTTGACAAAACAGGCGTAGTGGAGTTCGCTCAAATTTTACATGAACTGGGCGTAGAAATTTTATCCACCGGGGGCACGGCCAAGGCTTTGCGAGCTGCAAATATCCCTATCATCGACGTGAGTGATTATACCCACTTCCCGGAGATAATGGACGGCCGGGTGAAAACTATCAACCCCCTGGTGGAAGGTGGAATTCTCGGCCTTCGGGACAAACACAGCAATGATGCTAAATCGAATCAAATTCAATGGATTGATCTGGTAGTATGCAATCTATACCCCTTTTTTGAAACCATTTCTCGGAAAGGTTGCGATTTAGCCCTGGCCTTGGAAAATGTAGACATCGGCGGCCCCACCATGATCCGCTCTGCGGCCAAGAACGTTGGTTGGGTGTGCGCTGTAGTAGCTCCGGCTAACTATACCATAATTATGGATGAGTTAAAATCTAATGGTGAATTATCTTTTAAAACACGAAAACAACTCTCTACAAAGGCGTTCGGCCACACAGCAAAATATGACACCATAATCCATAATTATTTAAAGGACGAAAAACTTTCAGAGGATTTTTCTATCACATTTGAGAAACATTCTGAAATGCGGTATGGTGAAAACCCTCATCAGTCAGCCGCTTCCTATAAGATCCCCGGCAATGAAGAACGAAACATTCTCAATGCAACAATCCACCAAGGCAAAAAACTTTCATACAATAACATTATGGATGCGGATGGGGCCTTAGCTTGTGTGCGTGAATTTGAACGGCCAGCTTGTGTTGTGGTAAAGCATTCAAACCCATGTGGCGTGGCAATTGGTACGAATTTGTTGGACGTTTATACGCGTGCTTTTAATGCAGATTCGATTTCGGCCTTTGGTGGCATTGTCGCATTTAATCGAACCTGTACAAAAGATGTGGCGATTGCCATTAGCAAGGTGTTTGTAGAAATTGTATTGGCACCAAATTTTGAGCCGGATGCGCTAGATATATTTACAAAGAAAAAGAATCTCCGCATTTTGGGGGTTGGTGAATTTGGGGAACGTCAACCCAAGGTAGAGGTTCGGAATATTGATGGTGGGCTATTGGTTCAGGATGTAGATACCAAAATAATATCACGAGAGGATCTAACCGTTGTAACAGACAAACAACCAACTGATGAAGAAATCGAAACAGCTTTATTTACATGGAAGGTTCTGCGTCATGCAAAGTCCAATGGTATACTTATAGCAAAAAACAACACCTCTGTAGGGCTAGGGGCTGGACAGGTGAGTCGGGTGGATGCCGTCAATATGGCATTGCGGAAAGGGGGAGAAAATGTTAAGGGTGGTGTGCTGGCCTCTGATGCCTTTTTTCCATTTAGAGACAGTATTGATGCCATCGGAAACACAGGTGTTTCAGCTGTAATTCAGCCTGGCGGATCTATTCGGGATCAAGAGGTTATTGACGCTTGTAATGAGTATGGGATCGCCATGGTTTTCACCGGCATTCGCTGTTTTAAGCATTAATCAGATGAATAATAATTTGTAATAATACCATCTACATTTAAATTTTTCAGCCAACGCTTTCCGGGACGACTGTCAATAGTCCACACATTCACCGCTTGTCCCCGTTTGTGGGCTTGGTTTACAAGTGCCCTGCTGACTATCCCCCCTTCAGGGTGAAGACAGTCCGGATGAAAAAAATTAACTGCCCAAAGATGTTTTGTTGATTTAAATAAATATCCTGTAATAATCTTCGGGGTAAATAGTTTCATTACCAAAATAGCAACCGGATTAAACGTTGATATAATTATTTTTTGATTAATTTTTTTTGACTTTATCATCTTGACCACCCTCACTGCAGTACCAATGTTCCACAGGTTGGCTGGTTTTATTTCAATGTTCACCAAAATATTTTGAGGAAGTTCCTTTATCACATCATATAGTGTGGGTATTTCGATGGTTTTCCTTGGGTGAGAATATATGCCTGTTTTTATCAATCTGGCTTTTTCATAGTTTGTCTCATTAAGAAACCCTTGTCCATTCGTTTCTCTTTCCAAATCAATATTATGTGAACAGACAACTGCTTTGTCCTTTGTACTGCACACATCAACTTCAATGGCCTCAAAACCTGTGTTAATCGCATTTTTAAAGGATTCTAGCGTGTTTTCGGGAATGGTAAACGGTGTGCCTCTGTGGGCTATAAATAGTGGCGAAGAACCAAAAATATTTTTTGTATCCACAGGCTCCCAAAAAAATACATACCTGATAACTACAGCTATCGCAATAATCGTAAAAACCAGACTCACCATTATTGCTCTGGAACCAAAACCAAACGTTTATAATTATCGCTTTCTCTAATAAATTTCTCATCAAACGTAGTGATCCGGTACCTCCCAAAATGATAAAGCTTTGCCTGGTCACGATAATGCGGACTATTATAAAGACCAGACTGTCCTGTGGGTAAAACCATGTTTGTTCTGTTTAGGTTGCTGAAGTCTACAATTCTACGCACGGAGGCACCTGCTGTTTGTTTAAATGGTTTGTTGAATGAGTATCCGCCTGCATTGGGGGTCTTGTCTGATCCGCCGGACAGGAAGGGGCCCACATTAAATTTAAACAACCAGTTCAATATCTTTATTTTTCCTAAAACATGGGGATGGGTCACGCTGTGTTCATTCCCCCACTCCCAGCTATTGGGGTTAGGGCCAGCCCGGTCTTCCAGTTCATTCACTGCCTCTTCGAAGGATCTTTTTAGGATTTCATCTCTGGATTCAACAGATTTTGCCGTCCGGACATCATCAAACCAGGAAGACTTATTGTTTTTTAAGATCTCTCGCAAGTTCCTTGAATGCAAATATTTCAATCCTATAAATGCTTCTAAATAATGGTTACCCAGTAAAGCCATTTCGTCACCATAGATGTTTCTAATCAGTTTGTTTATTGCTGAATGAAATAATAGTGCCGCGGCAGATTTTATTGATTCCTCACCTTTCCAATTTTTAAGTAACCCATAGGCCTTTTTTAAATTTTTTCTTTCTGTTCCTGTCTCTGTTGCTAAAAAATATGGGGTGATCTCACGGGCAAAGTGTGATGTAACATCTAATTGTATTGACTTCATGTCTTGAACAGTGGCATTATCAAAAGATTGAACTCTTTCCAAAATCCGCTGAGCTCTGCTCGGGTCAGCCCAAAGCCCAGAAATATAATACGGAAATGTATCATCAATGGTTTTGTTATTTGCAGTAACAATGTAGCCTTGTTCTGGGTTCAACAAATAGGGCATTTCAACAAACGGCACCTTTCCAAACCAATCATATGTAGGATCATGGCCTGGCCTTGGTATCAGGCTTTCTCCTTTTTTCCGGAGAGGCACATACACCGCAGGCCGCCAGCCTATATTCCCATAAACATCTGCATAAATCATGTTCTGTCCCGGAATCCCAAAAAGGCTTGTGGCTTCAGTAAAATCATCCCAATCTTTCATGAGATTAAGCTTAAAAAAACCATCAATTTCACTTGTGACCCAGTGCCCTGTCCATGCCATCGATACTGCTGTTTCTTGTCCTTTTAAAAGTGGATGAATATCGCTGATTATAGGACCATGATGTGTCATTCTAATTACAACAGTTGTATCAGCGCCTTCTTTAAGGGGAATGATTTCTTTGATCAATTCTACGTCCAGCCATTCGTCCCCTTTTTTATATTTGTTTGGATTATCAGGATGCATTGTTTCAATAAAAAAATCTACGTCATCTACCATGCTGTTAGTAAAGCCCCAGGCACATGTTTCGTTTTGTCCGATAATGGGGACCGGGATTCCTGCTATACATACACCACTGACGTTGAACCTGCCTCCCTTTAGGTGCATTTCATACCACCTTGCTGGTTGAGCAAAATCCAGATGAGGGTCATTTGCCAAAAGGGGCTTCCCAGTTTCGGTTAAGGCACCAGAGAGCACCCAGCTGTTAGAGCCGATGTGTGGTGATCTAAAATGTAAAAGATCTCGAATAAAAAATTCGTTTTCTAGAATTTTGTTGTAAACGATTTTGGTCTCTTCTTTTTTAAGGTGTTCTGATATTGTTGGTTGTGTTTCACTATATCCGGGATAGATTTCCGCAAGCTTATTCATTCCAAAAAACTGTGCTACGGCACCATAAATAATTTCTGCTTTCCATGAAGACTGAAGCTCGTGCGCCATCATCCTTGCATATCCAACAACATCAGATGGTTGCCAGTACTGTGGTTTTATGCCCAAAATTCGGAACTCCAGGGGTAGATTGTCTCTCGTTTCATCGATCCAAATATTAATTCCTTGACAAAAGGCCTCCATTATCTTTTTAGTTTCCAAATCCATCTTTTCTGTTATTTTTTTTGAAATGTCATGAATCCTCCAGGTACGTAAATAAATATCTGCAGAAAGATATTCGTCTCCCAACATAGATGCCAACTCTCCCCGAACAGCATTTAAAACCATGGACATTTGAAACAATCTTTCACGCGCCGCAATATAGCCTGCAGCTAAAAACAGGTCTTCTTCGTTGTTTGCAAAAACATGTGGAACCCCAAATTGATCTGTAAATACTTCTACTGTATCCTTTACCTTTGTCATGGGGACTGTTCCCTCATATGCTGGCAATTCCTGTGTGAGGAATATCCTTGTCATCAAAAAACCAATAAAGCCTAAAGAGAAAAGAAATAAAATGGTTTTAATTGAACGTCTGATTCTTTGTCTCATCGGTTATTCAACTTTAAATTGAAATTGAAATATTCCTTCCTCTTCGACAACAGGAACCAATCTAACGAAAGAGATTAAGAGCTCTCTTTCAAGTTTTGTAAACAGCCTGATCCCTCTTTTAAAAACCATAGGGTGAATTGTTAAATAAAGATGGGTTAAATAGGAGGAAAATTTTGAATAGGTTTTTCCTCCCCCAATAACAAAACATCGTTTTTTATCAATTCTTCTCAAAATATCCACCGGGCCATCTGTTCTATTAACAACAATCATTTCTCTACCTGGCAAACCATCACCCAGCGTTTTATACGTATTTGAACCCATAATAACTGGACAGTTCTTAGTTTGTTTTTTGAATAAAGACAAATCTTTAGACCATAATATTTTCTCTCTACTGTGCCGCGCTATGTAGCCATTCACAGTAACGGCAGCAATCCCAATGACCTCAAGAGTTTTTGGGGGAAGGCTGTCCTTTTTATTGTTTATGGTCAAGGGCCGTTAATATTTTGTGCTCTAAAAAATCGCGATGAATGTTTGTTGCTGAATTAGGTCGTGATTTTTTAGAAATCAATTTCAAAATATCTTTAAGATTTTTCAGGGCAGATGCTTGTGATAAATAATCATAAGAAGACTCTTTTTGCAACCCTGAAATTGTAATCAATCTATTAACATATTCAGCCTGAAGATTTTGCCTAAAGGTATTAACCGTGGTTTTTGAATCTTCCTGAAACACTGCGTTTGTCAGATCATTCAACATTTCATTGACCGTATATTCATTTCCATACAACTGTGAGTCGCTTAGTCTTTTTAAAACATTTACGTGAACCAAATGATTTAAAGCTGATTTTTGAATACCCAGTATTGTTTCGTGGATTTTTGGATCTTCTGTTTTTCCAAAAAAATCAAAACCACGCCTTTGTTGTTGAAGATAATTAGCAAGAGCATTTGGTATTTCAAAAGACTTTGGTGAAAACAAGAGATTCTCTAAAATATACATTGCATATTTTTGCGTTTCATAGGAAACCGGCTCATACGGCAAGCCAGCACCTTCTTGTCCAACAAAAGAGCGGTCAACATAAACACCCCCAACAAACCGAGAAACTGTCGTTATTGAATTTCTATATTCTCTGATTAAAATATAAAAAGCATCTCTTAATCTATGGTACGATTCTCCATCAATTGCATATTTCCTGCTCAGGCTTTCCATAAGAATATTTATTAATGCAATTCTTCTCTCTGAATATTCAATCGGGTTATTTGACATGTCGCCTATCATTGCTCTTGGGTCTATCCCCTTTCCTGGCGATCTCATATCATCAGCATCATTACCAAAAAGAAGTTCCGGGTTAGAAGACCGGGAAAGAATTTTATCTAATCTGTTTTTTTCCTGGTTCCGGCCCTTAGCTGATGGTGAATACCCAAACTCAATAGCCCAATCGTCATAAGTACCAGGCACAGTTGAATAATATTGTCCTTGTTTTTCAGTGTCCAACGACAAATTTACTGGAGTGTAGTCCATAACAGACCCTGTAAGACCAACCTTCTCTGTAAGCTCTTTATTGTGAATATCAACATTGTTGTGAAGGTGGCTGGACTTGAAATTATGGTTCAGTCCTATCGTATGTCCCACCTCATGAAGCACCAGTCGAATCAAAGACTGTCGTATTAGTTCCTTTTTTAATAAATTTTCATTACTTCCAAAATTTAGAGCAGTCATTCCAAATAAATTTCCCTGATGAATGAATTCTCCCGCACTACAGCTATTTACATCCTCATCAAAGAGTTTCGATTTGTATAGAAAATCATATTTTACACGGTTTGTGAAATAAATATATTCCAGCATAATATCTGCACCTAGTATTTCACCTGTTCTCGGGTTCACGAAGCTTGGGCCATATCCTCCAAAAGGCGGGTTTGGAGAAGATGTCCAGCGCAACACATTATATCGAATATCCCCCGCATCCCATGCAGCATCGTTTGGTTGTGTTTTTACTTGAACTGCGTTGATAAACCCGGCTTTTTCAAAAGATTTGTTCCAAGCCAACACACCTTCTTCCACTGCGGGTCTGAATTCAGTCGGGGTTGTATTTTCAATCCAGAAGACAATCGGTTTTTCTGGTTCTGACAGTTCCTCTTTTGGGTTTTTCTTTTTAAGATTCCACCGGTGTACCAGATCACGATAGGGGGTTACGCTTGTAGAGGTCATATCAGTAACCTTGGTCGCAAAATATCCTATTCGTGGGTCTTCAAGTCTTGGGGTATAATCATTGTCTGGCATTTCAATAAAGCTGTGCCTGAGCGTAATATTAACAGAGCGCGGGTCCGTAATGCCACTGCTTCCTCTTGCCTGTGGTCCTGGATTGTCATAAACATACTGCACAACAATATCTGAATTTATAGGGTAGTTTTTAACCGCCAAATATTTGCTCTTTTCCTTGTTTAGGTTCCCAAGATTGAATCGTCTGTTATTCTCTTTTCCCGGTGGGGGGGATGGTTTAATTTGTTGAAGATTTTCACTTAAAAAGAATCCATCTGCCTCTATTAAAAACCTGTTTTTTAATGAATCAATTGCAACTATTTTTTGTGAAGCTATAATTGAGGGACTTATGTTAGCATCCTTTGCACGACTTATAGCATTGTCTGGATCAAAATAAAAGGACACGTTTTCATTAACCAGCTCTATTCTGTTAAAATACTTCTGTACAGAAAAAACTCTGCTTCCCCGATAAGACCCACGATTAAACCTGACATCCACTATTCCATTTACAGATTGGACAAAATAAATAAATTCTTTTCCAATTTGTTCTTTTTCTATTAACATAAATATACTTCCGCTTGTCGTATCTTGATAAAAGTCAAACAAGCCTTCAAACCCCTGCATATCTTTTGTTTTGTCATTAAGCGGAACGATGGTATTCTTTTCTTCTTTTTCCGTTTCCTTTTTCATGTCTTGTTTCTCTTCAGCTCCAAACAGAAAACACAGCGCTAATATGGACAGGGCTATTACCGTTGTCTTGCTTTTTAATTTCATATAATGCTCATTTGTTTGTTATTTGATTCTTTGATGTTACGCTAAAAAATTAAACGATTTTCATAATGTTGTTTTTTACAAAAATAACTGCTATTTATCAACTGTCAATTATAGCTTTAAACTTAGGAATAAACTGGCCTGTTTTCTTCATATATTGACTGTATTCTCCTCCAAAACTCTTCAACATATGTTTTTCTTCCCTTCGTACATGTAAGCTCCAGAATATTGTAAGCGGTATAACAGAAATCAACAGCCCCCAAGAATATACTAAAAGAGCAAGTATTCCTGTTCCAGAATAAATCAATGCACTGTAAAGGGGGTGACGAATAAATTTATACGGTCCATTTTTAACAACGCTTCTTCCTCTTTTTTTTAAGGGCATAAAAAAGATACTCCCAAAAACCAAATATATCGCATCTAAGAAAAAAACAAACAATAGAATCGTTCGTGCTAACTGATGAATCTGTATTGTGTTAATGTGAAGTGTTTTCTCAATTAAATAAAATAAAAACCAAATAAATGTTGTGACAACAATGCCAGAAGGACCAACACCAAAAATACGTTGATATTGCGTACGAAAATCCAAATTGTTATCAACTTCCCCCTGTGTTACATTTCACCCGGACCTAACGAGGTCCCCTCGTCGTCAAGCCAGTCCCCAATAAAGCTATATGCTTTTCTCATGTCGTCTAATGACGCCACCATAACGACCAAGTCCTGTTCTTTTCCTTCCTGATCATGCACATAATCGGGCAGCACCCCTTCCATTCTAAAACCAAGTTTTTGATATATGTCCATAAGGTCGATCTGTGGCCTCATAAATTTTGCTACGACCTTTTTTAAGTTTTTGTCTTGAGCAATTTCATATATGTCTTTCGCCAAAACATACTGCACACCTTTTCCAACCTGTTTAGGATCAATTACCAGGCGTAAGTAAGCTGTGCCACTTTTCCAGGAATCTGTGTCAACCTCCAACGATGTGTCACCAACAATGACGTTATTCATTAACGCAATCCGACGGAGAATTTCCCCTTTTTCTGTATCCTGGCATCTTTCTTTTATGTGTCTAACATCTAGAACGTCGCTGCGGAAATATTTCCGCCTATCTTCCGGTATGGACATGAAGAAATCATAAGATAGCTGAAAATCATCCCCGGAAAGGTTCCGGATGGTCAGTTCTGTTCCGTCTCTAAGTGAATAATTGTGTTCCATAATTACCTCCTTGTATTTGAAGATTTAAATCACTCCGGAAAGTTCCTGGAGAAGGTGCCAGTTTGCCAGCCGGTCATCCTGAGAAAGCTGTAGGGACTCATCTGCATTTCCATCCTTGTCGAAATGTTTTGCAAACCGACCTTCCGTTTTAGCAAAATACAAGAAATCAATTTGTTCGCTTGTTTTGGGATTTATATACCAATCTTTATTTTTTGCCGGGTTTCCTTGAAGCGAGAGACGTTCTGACATTCGATCTCCTTCCCTGGGGTCATAAATAAACACAGGAAATGTCCGTGAATCAGCAGCCAGCTTTGCCTGATGCATGGCTTTGTCATCGGCAACGCCATGTTCAGGCTGGCAGGTAGTATATACATTTATAACTGCCGGGCCAGTATATTTGTTGGCCGCCATAATGGCTTTGTAGAAATGGTTGGTGTGGGCTGCCGTGGTTTGGGCCACAAACACATCCGAATGCATCATGCAGATATTGGCAACTTCCTTCCGTCGTTCCGTCTTTCCATAAATTTTCTTGCCATGGAACGACATTTTTGCTTCCTGTCCTTTAAATGAAGCCGTGGATGCCTGCCCGCCGGTATTGGAGTATGCCTGGGTATCCAGTATGATAATGTTAATATCCATCCCCGATGCCAACAGGCGAGACATAGACTGGAATCCAATATCCACCATGGCACCATCCCCTCCAATGCACCAGATTTTCTTGTCCTGCCAGCCCATCTGGTTCCATCTGGTTCGTACCCCCATAGCATCAGCAGAGTTGTTTTCAAAAAGTGAGTTGGTCCAGGGCACCATAAAAGGATTATAAGGATACGTTGAACCATAGACTGTATTACAACCAGTAGATGCTACCAGGCCGATACTTTCCCGTCCATACACAAAACCGGTAGCGGCAAGGAGCATTCTCAGGACTGTGCCCTCGCCACAGCCCATGCAGGAACCTGCTCCGCCCACATACAGCATGGATTCTTCTGCCAGCATCATATCCACCAGAACTTTTTCATTAATATATTCATATGGCGTTGGACCTGCAAATTTATAGAACTCAAATGCACGGTTATACTTTGGTATGGTGTCATCAACTTTGGGAATCATTTTAAGGGCATTATGATCACCGCATGCATCCACACATTCAGCGCACCCCTTGCATTTGGTTGGGTCAATAAATATTCCGAATTTAGCCGGTTCTTTCCCCTGTTTTTTCGGAGCATCATAAAATTTTTTCGTATTTGCAAAGTGAGAAGCAGTAAAATCGTCTGCATCAGACAGTTTTTTATTCAATTCTTGTTCCGGGATCGCTTTGCCTAGTATAGCTGTGTCGGGACACTGGGTGACACATTCCATACAGGCTACACAATTTTTAGCATTAAACTCTGGAATGTCCGGAGCAATATAGCTGAAATCCCGAAGCTGTCCCGTTCCGGCAGGTATAAGGCTTCGTGCTGTGCTTTCATCTGCTGGAAGTCCCATTTCTGCTGACCCATCATTATATGCACCCACAATTCTCTCATTGAAATCCTGAACATCCAAAATATCAAATGCTGTTAATTTATTTTGTTTTGAAACTCCCGTTGTGCTCACGAAACAATTTTCTCTTTTGTTTTATTTTCAATCAGACTGCGCTTAATTTCAAATACTTCTGTAAATCCTCTTTTTACTGCACTTAAATTGTCCTGTACCACTTGCTCACCCCGTTTTCCAAAATACTTTCTAAGGGATTTTTCTACCCCCCTCATCAGTTCTTTTTCGCTGATTCCTGACTGCTCTAGAAAGGGTGTGGATTTCAGAAAAATACCCAAAAGTACAATCCCCTGCATGCGTTGAAGAAGGTCCGAACGGCTGGATACTTCCCGGGCGATCTTAACTGTATCCAGAGCCAGTACCCTAATTTTGTCTTCACGTATTTTTTTTTGTGCCCATGTAGGAAAATCACTCCAAATATCTTCTATATCTGTTTTGTGTGTTTGAACAAAGAGAAGGCTGTTTTCTCTCAGCCCATTTAAGGGGTTAGCTAGGTTAAATGCATTTACGTCATTTAGAGGGACAAATTCTACAAATTCAAGTTCATTGTGTGTTCTCACAGGTTCCGGGCTGATGGTGAGGTAATAGGTTGTGGGTAGTCCCTTTTTCTCTGATCCGTACTTTGGATATGCCTGAACATACATATCAAACAGATCTGCCACAATGGTTGCCATAACCTTGTTGGTTGTTACAGATCCATACCCGCCGACAGAGTGCCCTCGCATGGAAAATGATCCTTTTGGGCGTACATCAACATGTTTTCCCGTCTTCAGGCCCAGCTCATGATCGATTCCAATGGCAAAATAGCGCTTTCCATCGTCAACCATGTTCTCAAACACAGCAATAATATCCGTTGGGCGAATATCTCTGGATCCAAGACCGGCAGACCCCGAATATATTTTTGGTATCCTAATTCTCTCATCATCCGAATGGGAAGAAAAATCCGCAAATGCTGCTTTTATTTCCATGGTCAAGGGATTGCTCTCAGCCAGGGGGTTGTCCATTCGTTCTAATACTGTGAACGCCTTTATACCATTTAGCGTGCTTACAATTTGTCTGCCTGGGAATGGGCGAAAAGAGGTAATATTAAGTACGCCTGCCTTTATTTTTTTTTCATTTCTAATATAGTTTATACAGGCTTGGGCTGTTTCTGTCATTGTTCCCATTCCCACAAGCACATATTCAGCATCTTCAGTCTTGTATGCATCTATAAGCCCGTATCTGCGCCCTGTCAGTTTGTGGTATTCGTCCATACTATTTAGCAGGTTCTCTTCAATTTTATCTGTATAGCTTCTCTGAGCAATCTTGCCTTTCATATAAGAATCCTGGTTCTGCACAACACCGGACATGATGGGGTGGTATGGATCCATGAAATTGACCAGTTTCTCGTTGGGGTTTTGCACAAATTTGTTCATAAGCTCAGGTTCTGGCAGTGTAACATTCTGGATTGTATGGGTAGTTAAAAAACCATCCATGATATTTAAAAATGGTGTCTGGCTGTTTTCTGAAGTACGTCTTGCAATTAGGGCCATATCGCCGGCTTCCTGTGCGTTTCTGGCAAACAGCATTCCCCAGCCGCAGTCTGTTACTGCCATAACATCATCATGGCCCGCATGCACATTGAGGGAATGAGAGGTGAGTGCACGGGCGCCAATATGAAAAACAACAGGAAGACGTTTGCCGGAAATGGTGTACAGTACTTCTTTCATGAGAACCAAGCCCTGTCCGGAAGTAAAATTGGTTACTCTTCCGCCCGCAAGGGCAAAACCCTCACAAGTCGTTGCGGAACTATGTTCTGATTCCAGCTCGACAAATGCTAACTTTTCGCCCCATATGTTGGTACCGCCATTGGCTACTACGGACTGATATCCTGAGCCCATGGTTGTCGAGGATGTGATCGGGTAGGCGCAGGCGCCCTGGGTAACATGAGTCTCAACCCATACCACCATAGCAGCTCCGTCAGCAGTAGAATTAATTCCGGGATATTTTGGTCTTTTTGATTTTTTATCTATTGTGTGTGCTCTTCCTGTTTCATAAATATACTTGATTCACATTATTTAAGATAAAATTTACTCTAGGTTTTTAACTGTTTACTAGGGTGAATTGGGTGGTTTTATAAGTTTTTTTTACCAACCTGTTTTGTTCTTTTTCAGAGAAATGAATGTGAATATCTTTTAAACTAGACTATTATTTTTTTCCAATCCCCCTTGCGTATTTTCCAAAACATAATAATTGCAAACAAAACGATATACACAACAAAAGCTATCCATGGCCCCATAAATCCAAAACCCAGAACAAGGCCAGAAACATAACTAGCAGGCAAGAAAAACCCCCACACAATTACTGCTTCCACAACAGCTGGAAAAAATGTATTTCCAGCACCAGAAAGTGCAAACCAAAGCGTTAATCCTACAGCATCTGCAAACTGTACAAGTGCAGCAATCCGCAAAGCATAAACTCCTATTTCCATCACCCTTGGATCGTTGGTAAAAATAGGAATAATATATTGAGGAATAAACAGAAACATAACGCCAACTGATCCCATAATTAAAAAAGACCAGCGAACACTTTCAACTATGCTTGTTTCCGCTTTCTCTGTTTTTTCTTCCCCCATATATTTTCCAACAAGTGTAGCACAGGCTTGTCCAACGCCTATTGCCGGCATGAAGGAACTCTGGAGAATGGTAAAAACAATTTCGACCGCTGCAAGCTCCGCTACGCCTATTATTCCTACAATTTTAAAAAACAGTACAAAGCCTATCATTACTATCATTTGTTGTGAGCCCTGTGGAACAGCGAGGGTTATTTGCCTTTTTAACATTTTCCAATTTAAAGTAAAGGAAAAAATATGAAATTTTTTATAAATGGCTGGTTTAAGCAGATAAAACAAATAGTGAACAGCAAGCCACGCCGATGAAATAAGGGTGGCCGTAGCAGCGCCCTTCACCCCAAGTTCCGGGAAATCATACCATGACCATAATTCCCCGACCCAGGAAACATCCACCAATTCAATAGATTTAAAAAAACTCTGAACACCCTCCTTTCCATAAATCAGCCCGGCATTCAGATAAACATTTAAAAGGTTCGCTGTCACAGTAACTTTCATGTGAACGGAGGTCTTTTCAACACCTGTGTAGAATCCTTGGAATACAAATCCAAACGCCGAAAAGAACACACTTAAAAACGCAACTGATGTGTAATCAATACAAAGTCTTGTAACTGTTGTTTCTGAGATGAAAAATGGTACAAATTGTTTCGCAAAAAAATATCCTGCAGCCGCAGCCGGAACCCCGTAAAGAAAAGCCAACAAGTGTCCATTGTGCATTGCTGTGCCGCACTCTAGATACTTCTTTTGACCAAGCCTTCTGGATGCAACGGTTTGTGTGGCTGTTCGCAGGCTTATGCCAAAACTTACCACTGCCCAAACCAGCATTGAGCCCAGTCCTGTCGCTGCCAGGGCTGGGGCGCCAAGCTGCCCTACCATTGCCACATCCGCCATATTCATAACTACCCGGCTCAGGTTGCTTGCTATAATTGGCAGTGCCAACATTTTTATTTTTCTTGAAATTTCTACATTTCGTGGATGAAAAAGGGGTTGTATTATTTTTAATACCATTATTTTTATTTATAAATTAGTTGCGATTGTATCTTATACTAACAAGACTTTTCGAAACACTAAAATATAAAAATACCAAGCAATCAAAACACAATGACAAACAATACAAAAGAAACTTTATGCGTTTCTGCCGATGTGAAAACGGCCTTAAAACGAAACAGGCCTATTTTAGCAATGGAGTCTACTCTAATCGCTCACGGGATGCCATATCCGGAAAATAAAGAGTTTGCCTTAAGTGCCATGAGCATTGCCCGGGGGCTCAATGTTGTCCCTGCTGTTGTTGCCGTATTTGATGGAGCTGTTCATATAGGAATACAGGAAGACCAAATTGTTCGCCTTGCAAAGGGAAAAAACATTGTGAAAACATCTGTTCAAAACACAAGCTATGTTTTAAGCACAAAACAGCCGGGGGCTACCACTGTTTCTGCCGCGGCACGCTTTGCACACCTGGCCGGAATACATGTTTTGGCAACTGGTGGAATTGGCGGTGTACATCGCGGAGCGGAAACCACATTCGATATCTCTCAGGACATTACAGAGCTTAGCAAGTCCCCTATTGTCATCGTTTCCTCTGGCGCCAAGGCCATTCTTGATATTCCAAAAACCCTTGAAGCCCTCGAAACAGCCTCTGTGCCCGTTGTCGGATACAGAACAAGTGATTTCCCCGCATTTTACTCACGTTCCTCCGGCTGTTCCATACAAACACAACTAGAGTCTTCCGAAGAAATTGCTTCTCTGTTCCGATTACATCGCAAGCTTGAAATGTCATCCAGCATTCTTGTCGCAAATCCCGTACAAAAAAGAGACGAAATTCCCAAAAGAGAAATGGATGACTATGTTGAAGAGGCACTCAAAGAGTGTAATAAAAACAATATAACAGGAAAAGAAATTACGCCGTTTCTCCTGAATTATATTGTTGAAATAACGGGGGGCCGAAGCCTAAAAACAAACGTTTCTCTTGCGCTGAACAATGTCCGACTAGGATCTAAGATTGCATCTGCCATCTCAGTCCAAAAAGGATAAAGCCTAGATATATAATGGCACGTCAGAAGAAACCCTCTTTAACGCCCGTCTCCTTTTGGTGTTTATAATTTGAGGTTGATTTATAAATTTAATGATTGGAAATTTATATTAATTAAATTTTGACAAACAGAAGTAATAAACTTGCTGCCCTCTGCGCCATCAATAAGCCTGTGATCAAACCCCAGGGAAACCATCATCATGTTTCGTATGCCTATTTCGTCTCCTTCGCCAGTCGAAACAACAGCCGGTTTTTTCTTTATGGCACCAACGCCAAGAATTCCAACATTTGGTTGATTAATAATTGGTGTTCCGGAAATCACATCAAAAACACCAAAATTTGAAATCGAGAATGTTGATCCCTGTAGTTCTTCCGGGGAAATTTTTTTTTCTCTGGTTCGTTTGACTAAATCCTGTAGCTTGTGCGCCAACTGGAAAAAATCTAATTTTTCACATTCGGACAAAACAGGAACCATAAGACCTTCTTCCAATGCTACGGCAATTCCAATGTTTACATTTTTCTTTCTAACTATTGTGGTCCCTTCCAGAGAGCTGTTCATATCCTTGCTACCTAAAAGAGCTTGAATGCAACCAAAAACAATGAACGGTGTATATGTTAAAGAAAACCCCTCTTTTTCTTTAAATTTGTTTCCATTCTTAGAAACATATTTTACGATGTGAGTCATATCAACTTCCGAAAAAATATACACATGGGCAGAGGAGTCCACGCTTTTTCGCATGTGTTCAGCAATGATTTTTCGCGTGTGGTCCATTTCTACACGTTCATCAACCAGCGTCCCTAGACTGACTGTATTCTCCACTGTTTTTGGGGTAGTTATCGAAGGCGGTTCTTTAGGACTTTTTGATTTGATATAGGTCAAAATGTCCTGTTTTGTCACCCGGTTATTTGATCCCGAACCGGAAATAGCATTCAATTCATCAAAACCAATTCCTTCTTTTGTCGCAATTTTTCTTACAACAGAAGTAAAAAACCCTCTCTTTCCTTTTGAAAATGATTGACCTGTAGAGCCTTTTTTCTGGGAGCCCTCCTTTGCCGCCTGTTTATCAATTTGTTTTTCCTCCAGTAGCTTTTCTTGGGTAGGTGAAGAGCCTTTTTCCTCTTCTGTTTTTTTGTCTTTATCTGAATCAATTTGAGCGATGATCCTTCCAACTTCAATCACATCCTTTGGTTCAGCCAAAAGTCTCACGACTTTCCCCGAGACAGGGGATGGAATTTCCGAATCTACCTTGTCTGTTCCAATTTCAAGCAAAGTTTCATCCACTTCAATGCTGTCTCCTACTTTTTTCCTCCACTCCAAAATAGTACCTTCTATTATGGATTCACCCATTTTAGGCATGACAACATCAAAAACCATACTAATACTCCATTAGTTCTGTTATTGCTGAGACGATATCAGATTTTTGGGGTAACACTTTTTCTTCCAAATACCAATTAAATGGTATTGGAACATCTTTCGCAGCTACTCTTTTTATTGGTCCATCCAATAATTCAAAATAATCATGTGAAATAATTGCTGCAATTTCTGCCCCCGGGCCATTGGTAATGTTGTCTTCATAAACGATCAGCGCCCTCCCTGTTTTTTCCAAAGAAGTTCCGATGGTTTCCGTGTCCAGCGGATTTAGTGTTCGTAAATCAATTATTTCAACTGCACCCGTACTGATATCTATCTCTTTTGCTGCTTCAATTGCTTTTTGCACCATAGCGCCCCAGGTGATAATGGTCAGTTTGTTTCCTTCCTGAACTATGCGCGCTTTTCCAAATGGTATAAGGAAATTTTCATCTGGTTCTGGTGTCCTGCAATATCCCTGGCGGTATAAACCTTTATGTTCCATAAAAAGCACCGGATCGCTCATCCGACATGCTGATTTCAAAAGCCCTTTTGCATCGGAAGCAGTTGATGGATATGCAATATAAATACCCGGCAAATGAACAAAAAAGCCATCAATAGACTGGCTATGACAAAGAGAACCGTGTATGTAACCACCAACTGGAACGCGGATGACCAAAGGACAGGTCCACTTGTTGTTCGAACGATAGCGCATCGTGGCAACTTCATTTCGGATTTGCATCATTCCTGTCCAGATATAGTCACCAAACTGAATTTCAACTACAGGCTTCCAGCCAGTGACAGCCATACCTACAGCAGTACCAATTATAGAAGATTCCGCTAGGGGTGCGTTAAAAACGCGGTCTTTCCCGTAGGTATCTGAAAGGCCTTTTGTTGCAGTAAAAACTCCCCCCTTCGGATCAGCAACATCCTGACCATAGATAACCATTTTTTCGTTTTGGTTCATTTCTTCATTTAATGCATGGTTAATTGCATCCACCATAACAATTTTATCTGAAGCTTTTTTCTTTTCTGGTTCGACAGTTTTTATGTTTTGTCCTGAATATACATAATCGAAGGCAGTCCCTACGTCAGGATGTTCCTGGTCTAATGCCCAAGCAGCGTCCTTGTCAATTTGATTCTGAATTTCTTTATCAATTTCCTCAAATTCTTTTGATCTAATAATCCCATTTTCATTACATGATTCTATAAATCTCTTTATTGGATCTTTTTCCGAATCCTTTTTCAAATCATCTTCCAAACGATATTTTCTCTGGTCGTCAGATGATGAATGTGCTAGTAATCGTACAACATGACTGACAACTACAGATGGTCCTTCCCCCTTTCTCGCTCTATCTGTGGCACTTTCGAAAGCAAGATAGGATTCGAAGAAATCAGTTCCATCCACATCAAAGCGTTCCAGGTTTTGATAACCAGAGGCCATTGTATAAACAGAGTTTCCTGATGTTTGTTCGGAAATATGAACACTGATGGCATATTTATTGTCTTCAACATGAAAAAGTACTGGTATTTTCTCCCTACTGGACCAATTCAATGCTTCGTGAAAATCTCCCTGGCTGGTTGTTCCCTCTCCACATGAAACATACACAATTTCTTTCGTTTTTTCCCATTTCCTTGTCATTGCACAACCAACTGCCTGAAGTAGTTGAGTTCCTGTCGGGCTGGATTGGCTGACTATCTGTAGGTCCTTATGTCCATAATGCTGGGGCAATTGCCGGCCTCCAGAATTTGGATCATCTTTTCGAGCTAAAAAGCTTAATAATTGTTCTCTTGGTGTCATTCCGAATCCAAGACAAAATGCAGCATCCCGGTAGTAGGGGTACGCCCAGTCCCTTCCCTGTTTTAAATTCTGAGACGCTGCTAACTGGGCAGCTTCATGGCCAGAACAACCAATATGAAAAAAACTTTTTCCCTGTTTCAATAATGTAAGCATCTTTGTGTCCAATTTTCTTGCCGTCACCATAGTTTTATAAATTGTCGTAAGATCGGTTTTCGAAAAATTATGAAATTTTTTCATTAATTTACCTAAAGGGTTTTATTCATAACTATGTGTTGATAGTTCCATAAAAATTGCGCAATGACAGCCCCCTTGTGATTCAGGCCTTTAGAAGGTCCCACGCATTCTTGTGGGCACTTTGCCATACAAAGTGCCACTTACAGCGTATTATATCAGTGATGATATGTCTGTATGATTTTGCCATATTTAAAAAATTAAAACATATTTATCTTACAATTTAAAGTTTTTTAATGTTTGTGTACAATTCTCATCTATGAAGGAAAAAACTATTCCTTCTATAAAACAATCCGCCCAGCTACTAATAAATATAAACCGACACCTTTAGGCAAACCATAAAAGGGGGTTGCATGTTGTTCTTGTGGTCCTTTTTAAAATTCAAGAATAATCCCACCAACAGGCATTGTTTTATACTGCCAGTACATTTCTTTTGTACCGTCTGTAAGGTAAATATATTCCCAGGGATTGTCGGTGTTAAAGACATTCAAGAAGTCCCAAAAAACTACCATATTCACCCGTTTAAAATAAAACCGCTGCTGCAGCATTAGATCTAAACGCAGATAGGGATCATATCGCTCTGTGTTCCAGGGCTGGGATGATTCCACATACCAATCACGGACGGTGTGATCATAAGTTTTCGGTGTAAAAGGCCGGCCACCCATATATCGGAACTTGAAACTGATCTCAAATTCATCGCTGGGCATAAAGGGCAACCAGGAAAAACTCTTGGCCCAGATATTCTCCTTGAATTGCCGATACCAGCCATAATCAGCATAGCGGACTTTGTGCCCACCGATGATGTTCACTACATCACCATAATCATATATCCAGGGGTAGTATTTATCAGAGCGGGGATCTGCTCCTTCCGCAATTGAGTGGGACCAAGACAAAGACCCGTACCAGTTTTTTGAATATTTTTTCTGAATGAATAGTTCTATACCGTTTGATCTGCCACTGCCGCCATTAATGGTATTATAGAAATTCAAACTATCCCTTCCGTCAGAGCCCTCAAGCATCTCAAAGGTAATCATATCATCATATTCTTTTTTGAATACTTCAAGGGTTAGTCGCGTATCAGCAGTAAGGAAATATTCCAATCCCATGACGGCCTGGTCAGCATAATAGTTTTTTAATTTACTAGGAGTACCCCGTACTGAATTTAGATAATGATTAAAGGGCGGCTGAAAATAACGCCCGGCAGAGAAATTTAATGATAGTACTTCACTGAAATGATAGGATAAACCAAAGCGGGGCGAAGCATTGCTTTCCCCGGTAAAATCCAGATAATCGTAGCGTACTCCAGCAATAATTTCCAGAGTCCGGATCGGCTGCAAAGAAACATGAAGAAAACCACCCATTTTCCGGTAATTCATAATTGTATTTGTTTTGATCGTATCCGCTTCGACAAGCGTATCCAGGGGCATAACGATTGTTGCTGGATTCTGGAAATATATATCATAAAAAACATTTTCAGGAACCATAACCGGTTCAACGGCAGATGATAGGGAATAGCCGTAAAGGACTGTAGGCCTTGGTTCAAACCAGTTATCATAATCCAGGTTGATGGTTTTGATATTGAATCCGGTGTTGATATCTAACCCGGGCCTGATCTGATAATTTGCCTCGCCACGGAAAGTTGTTTCATTATCCAGATCACGCCGTTGATGGTACATGTCCCGCCGATTGTCTTCAGCCAGTTCGTATACATCCGTATTCAATTGTACAAGGCTTTTGGATAACGAAAGAATGCTGAAACCCTTTTTAGAGAACAGGTTTTTGTAGGTCATGCCCACGGTAGCTTGTTGAGAATCAAACTCTACGTTTTCCGCTCCGCGCAGCGATGGATTGTCTTCCCCCTCAATATTGATGGCATCTATTCCGCCAATATAATTGAACATGAGTTTTTTTGTTGGCGACAGATCGTAAGTGATTTTACCCTGGCTCGACCAATACTGGGGCACGGCCTGCATCCCTGTGGATATTATGATAAAATCCAGAAAGGATCGTTTTAATGAAAACAAGTACGATCCATTCTCCGCCAACGGCCCTTCCATATTTGCACCAAAGCCAGCCATATTCATGCTGATTTCACCCAAGTGTCTTTCCCGGTTCCCGGACCTCAGCGTAACATCCATCACTGAAGAAAGCTTATCTCCATATCGTGCCGGAAAAGCACCGGCATAAAAATCAATCCGTTCGATAAATTCCGTGTCCACCATGGTTATGGGGCCACCGCCCTTGCCGTGTTCCGGGTAGTGGTTAGGGTGGGGAATTTCCAAGTAATCCATGACAAATAGGTTTTCTCCAGGTGCTCCGCCGCGAACAATGATTTCGTTATACTGGTCTGACCCGGACACTACGGATGGCAAGGCCTGCATCATGGCCATGATATCGTAGGCGCCAACCGGGTCGGAACGAATTTCCTCAATATCAATCGTCCTACTGCTGGTGATGGCATCCCGTGTTTGCTCAAAATATTTCGCTGTAACAGTAATGCCTTCGCCTTCCAACACAGCGGAATGCAGATCAAAATTTGTGGTTGTTGTCCTTTGTGGAACTATGTGCACATTTGCCCGCGATACCGCTTCATAACCGATCATGGAAACACGAATATTGTAACTACCAACGGGCACTTTTTCTATCCGAAAACAACCCCCCATGTCGCTGGCTGTACCCAGCTCCGTACCGCCGATGATAACATTTACCCCAATCAGCGGCTGGTGGGTGGAGGCATCGCGAACGAGACCATTTAAATGTCCAGTTGTAGCGTATAAAAAACTACTAACAAAAAATATAAATCCAGCTTGTTTCATTTCTCTGGCTTCTTTTTTATTCTTTGGCTATCAGCTTTCTCATCAGCTCATTACCTAGGCCGCTGTCTTCGGCCCCCACCGCACTAACATTTATTCCTGCATAGTGAGCAACCACTGAAATTAAACCAACCGCTTCGCTCCATATAATTCCTTGTTCACTAGGAACAGAATTAAAATTTTCGGGTCCTAAGGTATGAACGGTGGTTTTTGGTAGTGATTCTATCCTCGAATAAATATTTGACATATCAGGAAATTGCTGTGCGTTTTTTATTGGTGTCTTTCCTCTCAGAAATGATATTCCTGCTCTGTTTACATGCCCAACAACAGACACCATCCTTGCGACATTTTTCAATCTGTCAACTATCAAAACATCTTGCATGTCTACCCCCTCTTTCAGTTCCACAAAATTCTTTGGGGACACATAGGTTGGGTTAAGTTTTCTTGGCCAAATTATTTTTTTCTTTCCAAGGTCGGCAATATTATGCCCTGCAAATTGAATCGGTTTGCTCGCTCCCGGAAATCGTTGTTCATCGTACGAACATAAATAAATATTATAAAAAGAAGAAGGGCTCATTATGTTAACAGTTTTTTATGTTCCCTTCGGGAACCAAACAAAGCTGTTCCAAGGCGAACCATTGTGCTGCCTTCTTCCATTGCTATTTCAAAGTCTCCGCTCATTCCCATTGAAAGTTCCTTCATTTTTGGATAGCCGTTTGAAATTTGGCTATTCGTTCCTTCCTTTAGTTCGCGCAACAGAGAAAATGCTTGTCTAGTCTCTTTTTGATCTTCCACAAACGGTCCAACGGTCATTAGGCCTTTTATTTTAATGTTTGAAAGCTCAAAACATGCGAGCATTTCCTCCTCGTTTTGGGGATCAAACCCAGATTTAGTTTCCTCTCCGCTTGTGTTTATTTCTAATAAGACAGAAACTGTTCTCCCGCGGTTGTTTGCTCGAACATTTAGTTTCTCGGCCAAGCTTAGGCTGTTTATTGAATCAATTGAGTCAAACAGGCGGATTGCCTTATTAATCTTGTTTGATTGAAGGTGCCCTATCATCCTTTTTTCTAGCCCTGGAAGATTCGGTAAAAGAGAAAACTTTTCTTCCGCCTCTTGCACCCTGTTTTCGCCTATACATCTTAATCCGGAGGCGTATGCCTGTTCTATAAGTTGTGGCGGGTGGGTTTTGGTGGCGGCAACAATTAAAACGGGGTGGTTAAGCCCTCCCCGTCTTTGCGCCTTTATAATTTTTTCCTTTATTTCTATCAGGTTGCCAGATAAGCTCACTGTTCTTTTTTATCAATGTCTTTGCCTTTTGTTTTCTGGCCTTCTTCTGCGTTTTCATTGCCCATGTCTTCTGTTGCCTCGTCTTCATGAACTACGCGGGTGATTGAGGAAATCGTCGACCCTTCGTCCAGCTTTACTAGTCTTACCCCCTGTGTTACTCTTCCAATTGTACGAATCTTTGAAATTGGTTGCCGCATCAACACACCTTTGTTAGTAATGACAATTAAATCGTCCGAATCCACCACTTCCATAATTGAAACCATTTTTCCAATCTTATCTGTGGTCCGCATGGTCATTACGCCCTTTCCTCCTCTTTTCTGTGTGCGATACTGAATAATATCCGTTCTCTTTCCATAGCCTTTTTCAGTAGCAACAAGAATGGTTCCTTCCCTCTTTACAACAAGCATCCCAACAACAAAGTCTGATTTAGAGCTGAGAGCAATCCCCCGCACACCCATTGTTTTCCTCCCTGTTGAACGAATGTCTCCTTCGCTAAAGCGGATTGATTTTCCTTCCCGTGTCCCAATGAGGATATCATTCTCACCGTCTGTTATCCGTGCCTCTATTAGTCTGTCGTCATCCCGTATTTCTATCGCATAAATTCCACCCTTACGCGGATTTCCATAAGCAGAGAGAGTTGTTTTTTTGATAATTCCCTTTTTTGTTGCCATCACAATAAAGTGTTCATCATCAAATTCTTTTACACTAACAAATGCTTCTACTTTTTCGCCTGGCTCACAACCAACCAGGTTCACGACCGCTCTTCCCCTGGCTGCACGACCTCCCTGGGGAATATCATATACCTTCAGCCAATAACACTTTCCTCTGTCTGTAAAAAAAAGCATATAATTGTGCGTGTTTGCTATAAACAGGTGCTGAACAAAATCTTCCTCTCTCGACCCTGCTCCCTGAACGCCGCGACCGCCTCTGCGTTGCGATCGGTACGTTGTCACGGCTGTTCTTTTTATATAGCCATTGTGGGTGATGGTGATTACCATGTCTTCCTCTGCTATCATGTCTTCCATAGAAAAATCAGTCGCCACGGCCACTATTTCTGTTCGCCTTTCATCTCCAAATCGGTCCTTTATTTCTAATAGCTCTTGTTTGATTATGTCCATTCGTTGGGCCTTGCTCCCCAATATGCCCTTCAGTTTGGAAATAATCTTAATTACCTCTTTATATTCAGTAACAACTTTATCAACCTCAAGGCCTGTTAGTCTTTGGAGGCGCATATCTAGAATTGCCTGAGATTGTATTTCAGAAAGATCAAAACCGTTCATCAGTCCTTCTTTGGCCTGTGTTGGATCTTTGCTCCCTCTTATGATTACAATAACATCATCAACGTTGTCTAGCGCAATCTTAAGGCCTTCTAATATGTGTGCCCTGGCTTCTGCTTCTCTAAGCTCAAATTCTGTTCTTCGAACAACTATACCATGGCGGAAATCAATAAAGTGCTGAAGTATTTCCATAAGGCCCATAACTCTCGGCACTCCTTCAATAAGAGCCAAAAGAATAATACCGAACGTGTCCTGCAGTTGGGTATATTTATACAGTTGATTCAAAACTACCTCCGGGATGGATCCCCTTTTGGTTTCTACAACAATTCTCATCCCATCTTTGTCGGATTCGTCTCTAAGGTCACTGATTCCTTCAACCCTTTTGTCTCTTACCAGGTCCGCGATCTTTTCAATGAGCTTCGACTTATTAACCTGAAACGGTATTTCCGAGATTATAATGCTTTCCTTGCCGCTTTTTTTTGTTTCAATGTGCGCTCGCCCGCGGAGCTTTATTTTCCCTCTCCCGCTTTCATAAGCAGACTTAATACCGTCAACCCCCAGCATCATTCCGCTTGTAGGAAAATCCGGACCCGGTATTTTTTTCATTAAATCATCCAGTGAAATGTCGCTGTTTTCAATTAAAGCAACCAGCCCATTCACCACTTCATTCAAGTTGTGCGGGGGTATCTTTGTTGCCATTCCAACAGCTATTCCTTCCGACCCATTTATCAACAGCCCGGGAATAGTTGTGGGTAGAAGGGCTGGCTCAAGAAGGGACTCATCAAAATTGGGAACCCAGTCAACCGTGTCTTTATCTAAGTCCCGCAAAAACTCAGACCCAAGCCGTGTCATCCTAGACTCTGTATACCGCATGGCAGCTGCTCTGTCGCCATCTATAGAGCCAAAATTTCCCTGTCCGTCAACCAGTTCGTAACGCATAGAAAAGTCTTGTGCCATGCGAACAAGGGAGTCATATATTGCAGCGTCACCATGCGGGTGATATTTTCCCATTACCTCTCCAACTATTCTGGCGGATTTTTTATAAGGCCTGTTCCACCCAGCTGCAAGATCATTCATTCCATATAAAATCCTTCTGTGAACGGGCTTCAAGCCATCCCGAACATCAGGAAGGGCCCTAGAAACTATCACAGACATTGAATAGTTAAGATAGCTTTCCTTCATCTCGTCAACGATGTCGCGCGGAAGGGTGTTGTCTCTGGCTATTTCCATCATGTTTTAAACATCAAGGTTTACAACAAACTTTGCGTTTTTTTCAATAAAACTTCTTCTTGACTCCACGTTGTGTCCCATTAAATCTTGAAATGTTTCTTGTGCTTTGGCTGCATCCTCAACCGTCACTTTTTGAAGAGTTCTCTTTTCCGGGTCCATCGTTGTTTCCCATAGCTGATCCGGGTTCATTTCTCCCAGCCCTTTATATCGCTGTACGTTAATTTTCTGAGATTTGTTGTCTTTTTCCATGCGTCCTACAATCATTTCTTTTTCGTTATCATCATAAGCATATGAAATTTTCTTTCCCTGCTGTAATTTATAGAGTGGGGGCATGGCCATATAAAGGTGGCCGTTATAAATAATTTCAGGCATTCGCCTGAAAAAAAATGTCAATAAAAGTGTTCTTATGTGACTGCCATCAACGTCTGCATCTGTCATAATAATTATTTTGTGGTAGCGCAACTTGCTCAGGTTGAAATCCGCCGCAGAAAGTTCTCCGTTCTCTTCGCCTTCTCCCCCAAAGCCTGTCCCCAGGGCGGTAATCATTGCCTGTATTTCATTATTAGAAAGCAGTTTGTCTATGCGTGCTTTTTCCGAGTTTATTACCTTTCCTCTAAGGGGTAAAATTGCCTGGTTTCTACGATCCCGCCCCTGTTTGGCAGAGCCTCCTGCAGAGTCTCCTTCCACAAGATATAACTCACAAAAAGCAGGGTCTCTGTTTGAGCAGTCTGCCAATTTTCCAGGAAGGGTAGAGCCCCCGAGTGCGGTTTTTCTCCTGATTAGCTCTCGGGCTTGTCTGGCCGCCTTGCGGCTTCGGGCAGCAAGAAGAGCTTTTTCAATAATCCGCCTGGCAATAGATGGGTTTTGTTCCATAAATGCCTGAAGTCCATCATAAACAGCGCCATCTACAAGGCCCTTTACGTCTCCATTTCCAAGTTTTGTCTTTGTCTGTCCTTCAAATTGGGGTTCTGGTACTTTTATTGAAAGAATTGCGGTGAGCCCTTCTCTAAAATCCTCTCCTGAAAGAAATAGTTTCTCGTTTTTTTTGGTTTTTATAAGGTTGTTTTTCTGGGCATGGTTGTTCATAGCGCGTGTCAGGGCTGAACGAAATCCCGACAGGTGCGTTCCCCCCTCAACTGTGTTAATGTTGTTTACAAAAGTGAGAATGTTCTCGTTATAGGCATTAGCATAGCGGAGGGCCACCTCTACAGGCACCTCTCCGTCCTCTCGAGAGATTGTTATGATTTTATTATGAATCGGCTGGTTTGATTCATCAAGAAATTTTACAAAATCACTAAGACCGCCCTGAAACTTAAATGTGTCGTGTTTTTCTTGTCCTTCACGTTCGTCTTTAAAAGATATTTCCAGATTCTTATTCAAATAGGCTAGCTCCCTTAGCCTGTCAGCAATAAGTTCATACTCTATTTCTGTTGTCTGAAAGATTTCCCTGTCTGGCTTAAAAGTAATCTTTGTTCCTGTGTTTTTTGCTGTTCCTACCACATTTACTTTTGTTGTGGGTATACCACGACAATATTCTTGGCGATGTACTTGTCCCTCACGATATACGTCTGCAACCAGCGATTCTGAAAGCGCGTTTACAACAGATACTCCAACGCCGTGTAGTCCGCCAGATATTTTATATGATCCCTTTTCAAATTTTCCTCCAGCATGCAAGACAGTCATAACAACTTCCAGTGCAGGCTTTTTTTCCTCTTTATGAATATCTATTGGAATTCCTCTTCCGTTATCTTCAACAGAAATTGAATCGTCCTGGTTAAGGGTGATTTTTATTTTTGTGCAGTAGCCTGCAAGGGCCTCATCAACACTGTTGTCCACAACTTCATTGACAAGATGATGCAGGCCGCGCCTACCAACATCGCCGATATACATGGCTGGGCGTTTCTTTACAGCATCAAGGCCCTTTAGAACGGTGATTTTTTCTGCGCTGTATTTATTTTCTTTTATTGTTGGGTTGTTGCTCATAAAAAACGAATGTCCTTAACAATTTCATTTCCGATCTTTTTATTCAATTTTTCTATAATTTTTCTTTTTTTTAACTGTAGCTCTTGCCTCCAAACAGCATTCGTAGACCTTACTATGAGAACCCCGCTTTCAATGGCGGTTGCTTCCGTGTTTTTTCTGACTTTAGGCCCAACTATTTCGTCCCACATCAATAGCGCTGAGCCTTGCGCGATGGGCTTGTCAATGTCAGCCCGTCCTATAAAATCATTTAATGCTTGCTTTAGGCTGCGCATTTTAAGATTCTTTGATGGCGTCTTTTTTTTTAATCGTTTAGACGGATGGGCATTAACAACATTGTAATGTCGCGGTTTTTTTCTGTTGTTTCGCCGTTGAATAATGTAGAGCTGATTGGTGTGTCCATTTTTATTACTACGTTCTCATCATTTATATGAGAAAGAATGTCTTTCAAATAATTTGCATTATATCCAATTGTTAGTGGTTCCCCTGAAAATTCACCCTTCATTTCCTCTTGGCCTCGCGATGCCGTTTCCGGATCCTCTGTCTTTATTAAAACCGTATTCTTATTTGGGGTAATTGATATTTGATGAGTCATTTTATTTGAAAAAATCGATGTCCTTTTTACTGCACCTAAGAATCGTTCTTTATTAACAACCAACTTCTTTTTGTTTTCTTTTGGTATGACGCTTTCATAGTCTGGATATCTTTCATCAATAATTCTGGTTAAAACCTTTACACCGTCGCTTGTCGCTGTCGCATGGTTTGTGCTAATCCATAATTGAGTTTTGTCATCATCTACTAATAACGAACCTAATAAACTTAAAAACTTTCTAGGGATAATTACTTCACCTATGAATCCATCTGTTATATAGTCGTTAACAATATATCTAACAAGTCGATGTCCGTCTGTTGCAACGGTTGTAAGCCTGTTCTTCTCTAGTTTTAAATATAAACCTGTTAGTGCTGGCTTTAGCTCATCGTGACTGATAACAAAGCTGGTAGACTTTATGATCTCACTAAGTAGATCTGATTTTATGGGAAGGGGGGTTTCTTCATTAATTTCAGGAACTGCTGGGAATTCTTCAGCTGGTTTTCCCATAAGATTATAGGTTCCTAGTTCTGTTATGAGCTTTATTTTGTGTTGGTCGTTAATCTCAATTGTAATCCGACCATCGGGAAGTTCGTTGGTTATATTAATCAGGGTATGAATTGGAATTGCAGACGACCCCTCTTTTTCTACGCTTGCTGGTATGCTTATTATAATTGTTATTTCAAGGTCTGTGCTTCTTAAAATTGTTTTATTATTCTTTGTTTGCAAGAGTACACAACTTAAAATGGGAAGTGTTGATCTGTTTGGGGTTGCCTTGGATAATTTTTGAATGGCAGATTGAAGTTCGTTTTTGTTTATAGATATCTTCATGTAAACACCTCTAAATACTTGAAACGAACTTAATATAAAAGAGTGACGGTTTTAAACTAAGTTCTTTATTATTCACAACAAATTTTAAAAATTTAATTAAGTATATATTATTAATATATTTTTATTATTAGAGAGGTAAATGTGGAAAACACACACATATATATTAAATATTTTACTAAAATATCAAGATATAGTCTAAAAATGTTCATGCAATACATTATGTTGAAAACATCATGTTTTTATTTAAAAAAACCTAAAATTATGTGAATAAAGTTATTCATATATTTGAACATAAACTTGTTCTCTTGCCTCCTCCATCCAATCACGATACCAAAACATTTTTTTTTGATTTAATGCCATTAATTCAATATCAACCCAATGATCAGACAAGTTCGGCTTACCCCCCGGTTTAATTGCTGATATCCAAAGAAGATGATATCCAAAATCTGTTTTAACAGGCGCACTACACTCATTTGCGTCTAGATTGTTTTGTTGTATAAAAAGTGAAATTCCTGATATTGAATAGTTTAACGGATTAATCCATCCAATATTTCCACCAACCTTTTTTGTCTTTTCATCGTCTGAATATTTGTCAGCAAATTTTTTAAACTGTTTAAAAGAAAAAATAGAATCTCTTAATGATAGTGCTGTATCGTAGGTTCGTTGTTCATCTTTTTCTTTTATTTCTGGAGAAATAAGAATATGGCGAACCCTGACTTTGTCTCCTTGTTTTTCTTGTACATTAATAAGATGATATCCAAAAACGGTTTCCACAGGCTCGCTTACTATTCCAGGCTCCAAAGTAAATGCCACAGTTTCAAACTCTTTAACAAGAGAACCCCGACTAACAAGCCCAAGGCTTCCTCCTTTTGATTTGCTTCCTGGGTCTTCTGAAAATGTTTGCGCAAGGTTTTCAAAGGATTCACCGCCAAGAATCTGTATACGAATATCTTTAATCTGTTTTAAGGAAGCATCTTTGCTTTCTTTGCTGGGTTTTATGGTAATTAAAAGGTGATGAAGGTTAACAAGAGAAGGGAACAGGGGCAGGCTGTCTTTATAGGTTTTAAAAAAAGAGAAAACATCTTCCCGGGTTGTTTTTATGTTTGAAAGCAATGAGTATTGGAATTGTTCTGAAATTAATCTGTCGCGCATTTCATACCAAAATTCACGCCTGAATGAACTTAGTGATTGTCCAAGAGATGTTTCCGCCTTTTCTTCACCCCCCGCTTGGGAAACAAATGTTTCTATTTGTTGATTCAATGCATTTTCCACGTCCTTTTCTTTTGCTTCGATTGAATCTAATTCTGCCATTTCAAGGATAATTTTTTGATCTATAAGAGATTGGAGAACCTCATGTTGAAGTTTTTGGAACCGTTTTGGATTATTAGCAGGATCAATACGCTGCTGTAGGGCTGTCATAGAAACGACTTGTGAAAGATCGCTTTTTAGAATAATGTTATCACCAACAATTGCAGCGATACCCTCTACATATTTTTCTTGATTTTGTGAATATCCTGTGGTTGTACAGAGATAAGCTACCAACAGGACAAGTGAAACGGGGGAAGATGATAAAAAAGACTTCATTTTATTGTTTTATTATTGACTGCGATTTCCGCTTCGTTTCTAAGACTATCAAGAACTTCTTCTTTTTTTGAAGCTAGTTTTTTATTTAATAAACGCTGATATATTTCATCATAAACCAAATCAACACCCAGGGGCGACCCTTTTGGAAAGGTTTCAAGGATCTCAACAAGATGAAATTTGTTTTTTAAGCCCAGAGGCCCTACAAGCTTCTTTTTTTTTCTCTTTGTAAAAATTAATTTATCCAGAGCTTCATTCAAAGTTCCTTTTATTACTATATCAGAGAAAACGCGGTGATTTATAAAAAGTTCGTCTCTTTTCGTTCCATGCTTATGTTTTGCTAAGATGGATTTTATTTTAGTTGCTTCTTTTTTGTCGCTAACGATAAAATGGTTAATTCTTGCAGCCAACCTATGCCGAAGAAATTGTTCTTTATTTTTATTGTAGTATTCTTTTATTTCTTGGTTTGTAATTTTTAGGGAACCACTGCACACAAGATCAATGTACGTTTTAATGGTAAGATGTCTTGAAATTTTGTTTATAGTAGATTTAAGTTTTATATCAAGAGGCACACCCATTCCGAGGGCAGCCTGATAGAGCAGTTCATTATTGATCCAAGCGTTAATGTGTTCATTTGCACGTATGTCCGGATTTGCAGCAAGAGCCCCCCGTAACACGGTTTCTGTGAGAAAAACATCATTCACGCTTGCGGCCACACCTACGGTGCTGTTTTTTTTCTGTAAACATCCAAAAAGGAAAGCTGCTGCAAGCAAAAATGTTATTTTATTATACATCTTACGTGCAAAATGTAGCAAAAAGAGCAACTATACCCTGAATAAATTAATAAAATATCTTGCTGTTTTTAGGGACGCAGACATACTGGGCGCGGACATGAAAATGACAATGTCTCCGTTTGTTTCTTTTATTTTATAGGAGGGTTGTCTTTTAGATATTTTGTTTTCTATTGATTTAAGAGATGAAAAAGGAAGGAGGGAACAAAGCATAGCCGAACAAAAGGAATCCATTATTTTTAGTGTTTGAATTGACGATCCAAACAAAGAAACACGCATTTTGGCAACAGCAAGCAATGCGGCGGCCGGCCCGGGCAGGGGCCCAAAACGGTCTTTCAGCTCCAAAGAGACGTCTTTAATTTGTTTGGTGTTCTCTGCTTCTGATATTCGTTGGTAGAAATAAAGCCGGTCTTCTTCGGCGGGAACATGTTCAGGGGAAATCAACGCGTGTCCACCAAAATGTATAGAGGGCGCTTTCTTTTTTTCTTCGTGTTTGCCCAGAGCTTCATCAGAGGCCTCCTTTAAAAGGTCGCAATACATTTCGAAACCCACGTGAGAAAGGTGGCCGCTTTGCTCATAACCAAACATACTCCCAGCGCCACGAATTTCAAGGTCTCTTAGTGCGATGTCATAACCAGAACCAAGCTGGGTATAAATTTCCATTGCCTTTAGTCGTTTAAAAGCAGCGTTGTTAATAGAAACACCAGAAGGAACAAAAAGAAGGCAAAAGGCCTGGGTTGGGCTGCGCCCAACACGACCCCGCATTTGGTACAACTGAGATAAACCAAAATTTTGTGCGTTATTTATAATGATAGTGTTCGCATTTGCAACATCCAGGCCGGACTCGATAATTGTTGTACAAAGGAGGATGTCAATGTCACCAGCAAAAAAGGACAAAACAGTAGATTCAAGGGTTTTGGTTTTCATTTTACCGTGTGCAATGCTAATTGATAGCAAAGGAAACAAACGGGAAAGTTTTTCATGAAAAAAAGGCAAGGAGTTTATATCATTATGTAAAAAATAAACCTGTCCACTGCGCGAAATTTCCCGCCTAATACTGAACTGGACAGATTCCCAGTTGAAATAAGAAACAACAGTGTTTATTGGTTTTCTTAGTTTTGGCGGTGTTTCAATTTTGCTAATGTTTTTAATACCAACAAGAGACTGTTGAAGGGTTCTTGGTATAGGCGTGGCAGAAAGGGTTATTACATCAATGTTTGAACGCATTTTCTTAATTATTTCCTTATGACGAACACCAAAGCGTTGTTCCTCGTCAACGATTAAAAGCCTAAGGCTTGGGGCAACAACGTCGGGCGACAAAAGACGATGTGTACCAACGAGCAGATCTATATGACCCCCAGCTAATTTTTCAAGGATTTTTTTCTGTTCTGGTTTTGTTTTAAACCGAGAAAGAAGCTCAACCTCAACACCAAGAGAACCTAGGCGCTCCTTGGATAAAATATAGTGTTGATCTGCCAACAGCGTTGTAGGAGCAAGAAAAAAAACCTTTTTATTGCTTGAAACAGCCTTTATTATTGCACGGAGAGCTACCTCGGTTTTTCCAAAGCCCACATCACCACAAATAAGCCTGTCAACGGGAATTTCTTTCTCCATGTCTTGAACAATACTCGAGATTGCTTTTTTTTGATCGGGGGTTTCTTCATAAGGAAAAGAGCCCTTAAGGGCTTTGTACAGCCCATCATTGGGACCATAAACAAAGCCGCGGGGGCGCGAGCGTAAAGTGTGGGTTTTTATAAGATCTTTTATAACACGTTTCGTCATTTGTTTTACACGGCGTTTTTGGCGTGACCATGTTTGCCCGCCAAGCGAGGACAGGCGGACGGCCCCAACCCCACGCTGATGATATTTATAAACCATTGTAAGGTCCTCTGTTGGTAGATATAAGATCCCACCACCAGAGTACGTAATTTTGAGACACTCCTGTTTTTTTTCTTTTGCTGTAATTATTTTTAATCCCTGGTATTGCCCTACACCAAAATTTTTATGTATCAGAAAATCCCCAGGCTCCAAATCTTTTAAACGCGTCTCCCTAACCTGCCCATGTGTGCCCGGGCTATCGCCCGTTTCCCACCGAGGTGCGGTATCGGGAGCAACGCCAGAAAGACAGGAAAAAGACAGAAAACAGAGGCGGTGTTCAGGAAACACTATACTTGCGGGTATACTGCCGGAAACAAGAGTCGCGCTGGGGGGAAGGATGTTTTTAACTTTTTTTATCTGTTTTCGATTATTACAGAAAACAAATATTTTTTTGTAATGTTTTGTTTCTTTTAAAGTGGTCCTAATTTTATTTTTTCCAATTAAAGAGCAAATAATTTTTTTAGTGTTTGAGTTTGGGTTGTTTTCTGTAATGGAAAAAAGGTTGTTTTTAGATTTGACAAATAGTTTCTTGGTGTTTTTGTCGGTTAAATCAAACATAGAAATAAGTTTTTTGTTTGTTTGTATTGGTGGGAGGAGAGTTGTCTCTTTTGTTTTTGTTATTGTTCTTTGTGAGGTGGGATTAAATATTCGTATAGACTCTATTGTGTCATCGAAAAACTCAACTCTTATAGGGTTTCTTGATGTTATGGGAAAGACATCAACAATGCAGCCACGAACCGAATATGTTTTAGGACAAATAGTTTTTTCGTTTTTGTTATAACCCCACTTATTCAGAACCCGAACAAGAGAATCGCGACTGATTTTGGTTTTTTCTTTTAATAAAAAACCATTGAAATTGTTTTGCCCGGCTGGAAACAGTTTTTCATACACACCGGACAAAGAGCAGATAAAAAGTCTTGGTTTTTTTACAGAAAGGGCATAATAAGATTCTGTTTGGTATCGTTTATACTCAGGGACAAAGCCCTGTATGTGAGAAACAGATTTCTGTGTTTTTGGAAAATAATAAATAAAGTCTGGGTAAAAACAGCAGCAAAATTCGTAAAGGGCCTTAGAAGAGGCTTCATCCTCTAAAAGTACAAGCAGGGCTTGGTTGTTGTTTTTGAAGCAAGACAAGATGAATAAGCTAAGGGCTGTAATATGCAAACCGTCATAGTTAAGAAACTTCAGGTTTAGTGTTTTCGAAAACCACTGTAGGAAAAGATCGGGGGTCAACAGTTTTTGTCCATTCATAGGAAAAAACTATTTATAAAGGAGAACAGAAAGAACAGAAATATCGGCAGGAGTTACACCAGAAACGCGAAATGCCTGCCCAAGGGTTTCTGGCTTAACAAACTGTAGCTTTTCACGAGCCTCTAAAGAAATGGTGTTAATTTTTGAATAATCTATGTTAGGAGGAATTGACACATTTTCTTGTTTTAGCATTCGGTCTACTTGGTTGCGCTGGCGCTTAATATATCCTTCATATTTTATCTGGGTTTCTACTTCAAACAAAACCTCTTGGGCCCAATGAGGGCTTATAGCGGTGTTTTCAAGAAGAGAAAAATATCTTTTTGGCATTGAGTTAATTGAAACCTCTGGTCTTTTAATAAAGTTTTTTGCTGGAGCAGCCTGAGGAACCCTGTTCTTTTTTGAACTAGGAAACAGACCAACAACCTCTTCCCTGGAGAGAGAACCGCCCAACCCACTAATAATCTTCTTAGTTAATTCTAGTTTGTTGTGTAAGGAATTATAAAAAGCGCTTTTTATAAGACCGAAGCTTTTGGCTTTTTCTAATAAACGAATATCGGCATTAGAATAACGAAGCAAGAGGCGGAACTCAGCACGAGATGTAAACATTCGATAGGGCTCCGCAGTATCTTTTGTTATAAGGTCGTCGATTAAAACCCCTATATAAGCTTCCTCCCGACCAAGCACAAGCGGGTTTTGGCTTTTGTTGTACCTAGAGGCGTTCAGGCCGGCAATAAGGCCCTGTGCGGCAGCCTCTTCATAACCAGAGGTGCCATTTATTTGGCCAGCAAAAAAGAGGCCAGGTATTTCTTTTGACTCTAAAGAGGCTCTAAGCTGAGCAGGAGGAAAAAAATCATACTCAATAGCATAACCTGGTCGGAGAAACTCAACGTTCTTTAGGGCTGGGATTTTTCTGAGCGCACTAAGTTGTGTTTTTTCTGGAAGGCTTGTAGAAAACCCATTAACATAGATTTGATCAGAAGAGACCCATTCGGGTTCAAGGAAAAGAAGGTGAGACTTCTTTTTTACAAAACGATGAATTTTGTCTTCAATTGAAGGACAATACCGAGGCCCAACACCAGAAACATCTCCAGAAAACATTGGGGACCTAAAAAGGTTTTTTTGGATAATATCATGACACGCCTGGTTTGTTTTAATGTTATGGCAAGGGAGATTTGGGGGTGAAAAGTTTTTTGTTGAGTATGAAAAGGGGGCGGGGTTTATATCACCAAAAACCGCCATTGTTTTACCCCAATCAACAGAAGGGCCATATAGGCGGGGTGGCGTGCCGGTTTTTAATCTTCCGGACCTTAAGCCAAGGGATGTTAGGGCCTCAGTAATACCGACAGCCTGATGCTCTCCCATTCTCCCAGCCTGTGTCTTTTTTTCTCCGACATGTACAAGACCACCCAAAAACGTACCGCAAGTTAACACAACAGAAGGAGCAAAAAGGGTTTCACCGCTACGAAGCAAAACACCAGAAAGCTTGTTTTTATTAAGGAAAAGATTAACCACCTCTCCGCCCACTATTTTCAAACCAGGAAGACCAAGAAGAACCTTTTTTATACAGCGCTCGTATTGCCGCTTGTCAACCTGTGCCCGCGGAGACCACACAGAGCGGCCCTTTGAAAGGTTTAACAGTTTAAACTGAACACCCGCAGTGTCAGCAGTGCGGGGCATAAGAGCGCCTAAAACATCCATTTCTCGGACAAGTTGTCCTTTTGCTATTCCGCCAATAGCTGGATTACACGACATGCGACCAACAGAGGAAACATCAAGTGTTATAAGTGCAACTTTTTGCTTTAAATTAACAGCAGCGTGGGCAGCTTCAACACCGGCGTGACCGCCGCCGACAACGATAACGTCAAAATGGTCTAGTCTATGTTTCACGTGAAACTATTTCCCAACACAAAACGATTTAAAGATGTTGTTGATAATTTTATCTGGTGTTGTTATTCCAAGAAGAGAGTTTAGGCTGTCTAAAGCAGAAGAAAGTTCAAAAGAAAGGAGCTCATAGGAACAGCCATCGTTTTGGAGAAGCCTGGTTCCCGCTTTTAGATAACCGAAAACACCCTCAAGGGAAGCCTGCTGTCTTACTGTTGTAAGAGAAACGTTGTTTGAAAGCGTCGCAGAAACGCCCAGTGTGTTTTTGATTTTGTTTTTCAGGTTGTTAATTCCTGTTTTTTCCTTGGCCGAAACAAATAAACAATCAGGAAGAAGACGCTTAAGCTTCTTTAGTTCGCCGGGGGCGATAAGGTCGGTTTTATTAATAATATGTATTGATGGGCGTGCGTGTGTACCCATGTGTTTGTGTTTGTTTTTTTTGTTGTGCTCATAGAGGCAAAGAACAATGTCTGCTTTTTGTGTAAGCTTTTTTGTGCGCCGTATTCCCTCTTGTTCTACATCAACGGCACCCTTGCGGATGCCGGCAGTATCAAACAAGCGAACAGGAACACCACACAGCAAAAGCGACACCCCAATACTGTCCCTTGTTGTTCCTGGAACAGGGCTTGTAATAGCACGATCTGTTTCCGTTAATGAATTTAACAGGGTTGATTTTCCGACGTTTGGTTTCCCAGCAATAACAACAAGAGCACCCTCCGTTAATAGGCGGCCCTCTTCCCGGGTGCTTAAAAGGTTTTTAACAGTATTTTGAACTGTTGTTATTTTAGAAAGAACGTCTTTCCTTAGTCCTGGATGAAGGTCTTCTTCTGAAAAATCGAGCTCAAACTCAACCCGTGTTAACAAACCAACGACTTTTTCTTTGATCTTCTTTATTTGCTCTGAAAGTTTTCCCTGAAGGATTCTGTGGTTTAGGTAGGCACTTTCGCAAGACTTTGAATAAATTAAAGAAGAGACAGACTCTGCCTGAAGGAGATCAATCTTTCCATTAATAAAGGACCTGCGGGTAAATTCTCCTGGCTCGGCAATGCGGGCCCCCTCCTCACAGCACCGGCCTATTATTTTATGTACAATTGTTGGGTTGCCATGACATGAAATTTCAAAAGAATCTTCTCCAGTATAAGAGCTTGGTGATTTGAAGAAGGTTATTAAGCCTTCATCAAATGTTTCACCGTCCTTTTCAGCAATTAGAATGCGTGTGGATTGGCGATGCTTAAAGGGTGATTTTTTTCCATCAGATAAAAAAGTAATCGCACGGGCAATATTTTTTGAAGAAGGGCCACTAAGACGTATAACAGCAATGCCCCCATAGCCAAAAGGTGTCGCCGGCGCAACAATTGTATCTGTAGCTGTGCTCATAACTGATGAAACGACCTACTTGGTAGGTTGTTGCGGGGGCGTAAGAAATTTTTGCTGAAGAATAGTAAAAACGTTAAACAGTGTGTAATAAAGATTTAAACCGGAAGGAAAATTATTAAAGAGTAAAATAAAAAATCCGGTCATAAAATAAGACATAAACTTCTGTTGTCCAGAAGCCTGTGTCGGCATCATTTTTTGTTGAAGAAACATAGTAATTCCCATAATAAGAGGCAAAACAGCAATATGGTCACCGTAAACAGGAACAGAAAAAGGGAGGTGGTAAATAATATCAGGGCCGGAGAGGTCATTAATCCAAAAAACAAAGGGAGCATTTCGAAGTTCGATTGTTGATCTGAACACCTGAAAAAGAGCAAACAACAGAGGCATTTGTAATAAAAGAGGAAGACATCCGCCAAGGGGGTTTACCCCATGTTCCTTATAAAGTTTCATGGTTGCCTTATTTAGTTTGGTGGGGTCCTTTTTATGTTTTTCTTTCAGCTCTGCCACAAGGGGCTGAATTGCTTGCATTTCTTTTGTTGACTGGTAGCTTTTTTTGGTCAGGGGATATACGAGTATTTTTACTAGGACTGAAAACAGGACAAGGACGATACCATAGTTGGGTATAAACTGATGCAAGAACTTTAACAACCACAGGACACCCTTGCTGATTGGCCGGATGGGCGCAATACCAAAATTCATTATTGAAGAAAGGCCCACGCCAAGGTCTTTAATTCGCTTATATTCTAGTGGTCCTAAATATAAAGAGAGGTTGGTGCCGGACTCATTTGCTTGAAAATGAGCCTTGTAGTTATAGAGATTTTGGTTATCACTTGCTTTCCCTAGGTTAACCTCTACCGGCCCAGTCCCTGTCTCTGGAATGAGAGCAGAAACAAAATATTTTGAGCGGACAGCTATCCAGTCCGTATTTCCAGAGACCTTACCCCAATAAGAAGGGTCATCCTTTATTCCTGAAGAGAGCTTTTCGAAAGCATAAGGTTTTCCTGCTTGATAAACATTGCCCTCAAAATAATTCAACTCGTCTTTTGGGTTGTTTTCTGTTTGCGGTAGGCCGCCGATCCACTCAACAGCATAATTTCCAAGGTGAATAATGTCTGATAGCTCAGACAGGTTTAAAAATATGTCTATGCTGTAGCTGTTTGGATGAAAGGTGAGCCTTTTTTCGATTAAATAGTTTTGGTCGTTATAAATAACTTTTTGTTGAAACACTATTGTTTCGCTTTTTTCTGTTACGTCTATTTCTCTAGGTGATGTGTCGGTTTCCCACGGTTTTTTTAGTACAACGGGATCACCGTCGATAGAGATGAAGCTTAAATATAAATTTCTTTTGTTTTTATCATCAATAAGGTTCACGATGGAGTCGTTTTTCAGAAGATGGTTCTTTAACTTAAAAGAAACAATTGATCCACCACCAAGAGTTGAAATTTGTGCCTGATAGAGGTTTGAATTAATTGTTATGTTTTTTTCTTCAGCAGGTAAAGCATAAACAGCAGAGAAACCATCGGCCACCACGGGCGCGCTTTCTGTTTTTTCTGTTGGTTTTTCTGTGACTATTTCCTGGCGGCCGCTTGTTTGTATGTTGTCGCCTGGTGTTTTTATTTTTTCCGGTGTGATAATTTCTAAATAGAGGGGGTATAAAATTAAAATTATTGCTATAAATAAAAACGCGGTTATTGTATTTCTATCCATATGCTATAAGGGGTCATAACCCCCAACATGAAAGGGGTGGCACTTTAATATGCGCCGGGCTATAACAACGAGGGCGCGTGGAAAGTTTTTTTCTTTTAGGGCGGAGAGCGCATAGCTAGAACACGAGGGAGAGAACCTGCAGCTCTGCCCAAAAAAAGGAGAAAGACAATATTTGTACAGGACAATCATTCCGACCCCAAGGCTGTTGGGGGCCCTGCAAACAAACAAGAAAGATTTCTTTAACATAGGATTTATGCCGAGACAGACTTTCTCCCTCTTTTTCTTCTCCTTGATAAAACACGACGCCCCCCCACAGATGCCATTCTGGTGCGAAAGCCATGCTTGTTTTTTCTTTTTCGGTTGCTGGGCTGATATGTCCGCTTCATGTTGTCTCCGATTTTATTGTTTAAACCCCAAAATTAAAAACAAATAGAATAAACAACAAGCAGGAGAAATAAAATTTTTCTATAGAGATAAAGCACAATAAAACGAATGACCATTGTGTGTTGTTTATAAATTATGATAAATTATAAGAAGCAAACAATGTGGAAAACTTGTGGAAAACTAAATGTTATCATATAAAACACTCTGGAATAAGCTTAAAAAAGAAATAAAAGAATCAACAAACGAAAGAATGTTTAATACCTGGATAGAGCCTATTAAACCAATAGCTTTAAACAGAAACAATCTAATTTTAGAACTTCCAAACCAGTTTTTTTATGAGTGGATAGAGACACACTACAAAAATCAATTTGAAAAAATAATAAAGGAAAAAACAAAGGAAGAAATTAATATTCAATTTACAATTGGTGTTGAAAATGTCTCAAATAAAGTAGAAAAAAGAACAGAACACAAAAAAGAGGCACCCGCTCAAAAGAATACAAACTTAAACAAAAAGTATGTTTTCTCTAATTTTATAGAAGGGGGCTGTAACCAGTTTGCAAAAGCAGCAAGCACCTCAGTGAGCGAATTTCCAGGACAAAAAGGATTTAATCCGTTAGTAATTTATGGGGGCGTGGGGCTGGGGAAAACCCACCTTCTCAACGCCATAGGAAATCAAATAAATGAAAACCACCCAAAACTAAACACCGTTGGAGCCACAAGCGAAAGATTTACAATCGATTTTATTTCAAGTATACAAAAAAACAACACAATCACTTTTTCACAGTTTTATAGAAAAGCAGATGTTTTGCTTATAGATGATATACAGTTTCTTCAGGGAAAAGAGCAGACACAGGAACAATTTTTTCATACGTTTAATGAGCTGTACCAAAACGGGAAACAGGTTGTTTTAACAGCAGATAAATATCCCACGGAAATGAAAGGACTAAAGGAAAGGCTTTTGTCCAGATTTGAATCCGGCCTTGCTGTTGATGTACAGCCCCCAGATTTTGAGACAAGGGTGGCAATATTAATGGAAAAAGCGGAACAAAGCGGGCTTGCCCTTTCTTATGATGTAATAGAACTAATAGCAACACACATAAAAGACAATGTTAGAGAGCTTGAAAGCACGGTGATAAGATTGTTAGCGCGCTCTTCTCTTGCGAAAACGGATATTAATTTAGATCTGGCTAAAAATGTTATTATTGAGAGAAAGGGCAGAAGTCTTGCTACGGAACTAACAATTCAGGAGGTTGTTAAGCGAGTTTCAAACTTCACAAAAGTACCAGAAGAAAAGATTGTCGGGAAGGGAAGAGAGAGAAAGATCGCGGAAGCACGCCAACTGTCAGCATATCTATGTCGGGACATCTTGGGAAGTACGCTTGTAAATATTGGTATGTTTTTGGGCGGAAGAGACCACACAACAATCATGTATGCCTATAAAAACATAGAAAAAAGAATTGAAAAGGAACCAAGAATAAGGAAAACTGTAGACACCCTTAAAAAAGAATTTAATTATGCTTTAAGTTGAAAAAAATCTCTTAAGGGATGTTTCCTTTTTGTCTGGTTTTTATTTAGATTGTATATACAGGCTTCCTAAACTAACAATTCTTTTGTGTAATTAGAATTAAACAATATAGCAGCGCCCCCCTTTTGTCGAAAAAAAACACAACAGAACGTTTACGCCCCCGCCCGGTTTTTATTCGTTACCTTTTAGGTTATCTGGCAACGTTCATCGTTTCTGTGCTTACGAAAACAAAGGTTGGCGGCAGAGAAAACATTCCCAAAGAAGGCCCGTTTATAATAACAACAAACCACTTCAGCTATGTAGACCCTGTGTTTGTTATACACGCTGTTCGAAAACCGATCAGCTTTCTTGCGGCGAGCGACCAAAGAATAAAATGGTATTTTATGTGGGCACCGTTAATATATGGATTTATTCCAACGAACCGGAAAACGCTGGCACCGTCCACGATAAAGCACGCCACAAGAGCACTAAAAGGCAATGAAATCTTGGGTATTTTTCCAGAGGGGACATCAACATCCTCAACATTGAGACCGGCGAAGAATGGAGCTGCATATCTTTCTGCGCTAACGGAATCAAGAATGCTCCCTATAGGGATTTTTGGATTAGAAAACGTCTGGAAGCAGCTGTTCAGGGGCGTTAGACCGAAGGTGACGATTAACATCGGAAGGCCGTACGGCCCATTTTTATTGCCTAAGAACAGGAAGAAAAGGGAAGAGAGTCTTTTGGAAACAGGGAACGAAGCTATGTGCCGGATAGCAGTTCTTCTTCCCAAAGAACAGCACGGGGTTTTTACATCAAACCCTAAAGTTACAGAGTTTTATGGTGGTGTTGATTTCTAGCGCTTCCAGCAATTGTGAGGTAAAGTCCTAAAAAAACGAGGATTCCGCCAAAACAGGTAAGGGTGTGTATCTGTTCACCAAAGAGAACCCAAGCAAAGAACGAAGCAATAATAGGTTCTCCAAGCGGAACGGCGGTAACAGAGGAGGGGGAAATAAACCGAACAACATAGCTTAATACAGAATGACCCATTATTGTGGGTATGGCCGCAAGGGCGAAGAACAAACCAAAATCTGTTTGTGTGAAGGAAAACACGGCACCGCCCAAAACAGAGGAGAGGACAAAGAGAGTACAGGAAGCGGAAAAATAAAGGGTTCTGCAATAGACAACAGTTGGGGTGTTTTGCCTAATTTTTTCTGCAAGAATGAAAACGAGGGCAATAAAAAAAGACCCCAATAAAGCCAGCGCGTTTCCGAGCGCACTGTTTTCTAAGATGGAAAATCCTCCGCTGTTGATTACAAGAGCTCCCGCCAGAGCAAAGAAGACTCCAAAGAGCACCTGTTTAAATAATTTTCTTTTCAAAAAAACGGTCTCAATGAGAACGGTAAAAACCGGAGCAATTGTTCCTAAAATTGTAGCGTTAGCAATTGATGTTAGCTTAACTGCACTGAAAAAGCAGGCAAAATGAAGGCCGAGGAAAATGCCAGCCACGGTGACAGTTAATAAATGTTCATGGGGGAATCGCCCCTGTGGTTTTATCAGGCTATAAATCCATAGCAACACAGAAGCAAGAGCCATTCGCCAGAAGGCAATCACCACGGCTGGAACTGTTGGCAAGAACCGGACAATAATGGAAGAAGAGCTGACAGAAACGAGGGCGACAATAATTAAAATATATAGACGTGGTTTAATTTGAGAAATCCTGTGTGTTGTTTTGTGGAATAGCGCTTGGTTTGTGTTTCAATAAATTATGATGCAGCCCCAAGGGGAAAAACTTACCACCGCCACAAAACGTCTAACAACGGCAGAAGATGCCACTGAACGCCAAAAGGATATTCCCCACAAATCAGTTTATATCCAATTTGAATGTCCGCTCGACTAGAAAGGGCCCAGGTAAGCAGGTTTTTATGTTCAAATGTAAAATCTTCTTCCATTCCAGGAAGCAGCAATACATTAAGGTCTGTTAAAAGGCCTAGTCTTGGCGAAAGAGCGCCGGTGAAACCCAGCATAAAATTTATACCGTACCCATTATAAAAAACGCCTAGCCTTGGAAAAACAACAGGAAGATCAATGGTGGTTCGTTTGTCCAGCTTCTTAGAACAATAAGCAAGGGTCAGCCCTGCCGTTCCTGAGAGAGCCCAACTGTCATTCAATGTTCTTTTCAGTTGGATTTCATTTTTTAAAGCAATCATAAGCGGGATATCAAATTCTGGAGAGATAAACCCGCCGACCCCCTTTTTTGTTACCAATTTCAATAGTGGCGTTGGAACAACCAGAGAATGACGGGACGCAAGGGCAAGGCCAGCCCAACCTGGGTGACGTTTTTGAACAGCAAGATTGGGAATGAAAAACATCAGCACGGGGTGGGTGCTGATTTCAATGTTCTCCGACAAACCATACCGCAGAGGCTGGAACAGGCCGATCTTAAATTTTCCTTTTGGAAGATTTTCTGAGGCAGCTGCTGTAGCACACAGAAAAGTCACGAGCCCAACCATAATGATCTTGATTGAATTGTTTAAAGATTGGTGTGAGTAAGATTTCATGGCAACGTCAACCCCGCCGAAACCGGAGCATGATCAGAAAGATCATATGCTTCCTGGTGGGTGGTACCATTTGTGAAGGAAACATTTGAAAAAATATAATCTAGTTTTCTGTCCCAGTAATCTGAGTCAATAAATCCTGAATTATTTTCATTAGTATTCCAAGTGCTGTGAGTAAAGTTTTCAGTGTTCTCTGTTGATAATGAATCTATTGCAGAAGAGTATCGATATAAATCTCTAAGTAAACTCACCTCATCCGGAAGATTATTGAAATAACTACCCTGATATATTTCATTATTTTCATAATCCTCATCACAGACCTCTTCATCACACCTGTCTTCTTCACAAAAATCTCGCGTTGTTGCCCACGGGGTTAGTGCATTTAGATCACCGCCGGCAATAAACACAGCATTGGTATCAATTGAGTTTATGGTTTCATAAAACTTTTCAATATGTTTTTGTTTGGTATTATCAGTGGCAAACGCTGTAGTGTGGGCACAGACCGCATAAAAACCGTTTTGATTTGGAACAGCGATCTTTGTTTTTAGAATGTTTCTTCTTAAGTAGAAATACTGAGTAAGGCCGTCCTGATCAGTACGGAGGGGAAGCTGAATTCGCTCTGCATCTGTTATTTCCCAGCGCGAGAGAATGGCATTGCCCGCATCCACCCGCCCCAAACCATCGCTGGGGATGAACTGTGCCTGCCACATGGACGCATAGGCACCGTAATTAAAATAAGTGTTATCGAGAAGCCACTGTACCTGATCAATATATCCGCTGCGCTTTGATTCTACATCTACTTCCTGGAGAAGAAGGATGTCCGGCTGAACACTGTTGATATAATCGGCAATATTCTCTAGGTGGGCTATCACCTCACTGTTTGTCATGATTACCCGGCCACCGCAGGAATCACCAAACCAGGGGATTCGGGCAGCCCCGAAGCGAACGTTCCAGGTCATTACTAAAAGCGAACCGGGGGGGTCTGGGTCGTTTGTTTTTGAAGATGATTCATAAAGGACCGCGTCTTCAATATCCCTAAAATCGGTTACAAAGGGCTCGCAGGAAAGCAGAAAAATAACCGCCAGCCAGGTGGCGAGTTGTTTCAAATTAGAATTTCCAATAGAAGGCAATTCTTGGAGATTGAAAATGTATACCTATCCATAGTTTTTCATTCTTTTGGCCCCACAACGGAAGACTGTTTGTGATGAAGCCTAGGTCGAAAAAGAGAGGAACAATATCTCCTTCTTGAAATATCATATACCAATAAGGATCATAGAAAACTTCTGCCATCGCTTTTATGTTTTTCCGGATATCAACATCTAGTGCTGCATATGCCCGAGGAAGAGGATCATATCCTGGGTAGAAGATCAAACTCCCGCCAAAAGTATAATTGATTCTTCCCTGACCACCAGCGCGAAGTTTTGAAATAGTATAAGCAGCGAAAACCTCTCCCCAAATCTTATCTCCGTCGCTCCAATTACCTTCCCAATAATTTTCCGTAAGCTTAGAACCAACCCGAACCCATTCCTGATGAGTTACCAACGTATCCCTATATTCTTCTCCAGTGTCTTCATCCCACCAATATTCCTCAAAAGCATCCCATTCCTTAAACTCATATTTATTAGGTAAACCCCTTGTATGAAGGTGTCCCCCAATGGAAAGCGATCGCCGGGACTTGATGTCCCCCTTTTCAAGTAGAGCGAGTTTCGGCCTCAGGTTAAAATCGCCGATAAAGTAACTAAAAAATTTGCTCGATATTTGAAATCTGTCTTTTAAGCCAAAGGCAAACGACAGGCCACTCAAATAGAACTCACCCTTCTTCAGGGTGAACCCGGTAGGGTCAAACCAAATGTCCATTAGTTGTTCGTCGCTGAAATACCACCTGTCATCGCCGCTCGAGTCGTCTTTGCTAAAGCCTGCTTTCTGCTTGAAATCAAAACGTTCTATGTCTTCTGTTTGGATATCAATTGCCCCAAAGCTTGTTTGGAGTGTAACCGTATCATCTGTCTGACTTAACAAGACCCCCTGTAATCTATCACCACTTTTTAGGAAAACCTCAACCTCCTCGGGTTGAATCTCTTCCTTGTTTAAAGTAACCATACCAAACGTAGTATTAATTTTGTAGGCTGTCTCGGTTTCTTCGATGATTGTTCCTGTGATCTTATCACCACTTTTGAGATAGAAAACCTGCTCTTGTGCAAAAAGAGTGGTTATAAACAATAAAATGTATAAAGAAGTTTTCATTGATTGTCTTTCCTCGCTGTTAATAATAGCAATATACATTGATAATATTTAATACTTCTAATCTATCTGTATAAGATACGTTGTAATTTTGATATCCTGTGATTGAAAATTTTTTATAGAAAGAAGCAATAAAGATTAAAGAGAGGTTGATACTGTGCCAATCTATAGTGAAGAGGGCATTGCGTATGTTAGTGTGCCCTCAGCCCTTGTTTATAACTCGAACTCAATTTTACCCAAGGAACAATGAAAAAGAAAAACAAGAAAACAAACAGTTTATCTGTAGGAATAATAGTTCTCTTTTTAGGTCTAATTATATTTAATAAAAACCCAGATAAATTTTTGTATAAAACCGTGTTATCTCCGAAGGAAGCACTAAACATTCCCGGAGAAATTCACTTTAAAGATGTTCGGCAGCTGACATTTTCTGGAGAAAACGCAGAAGCATACTTCAGTTCTGATGGAAAAAAGCTGATTTTTCAAGCACACGATGGAGAGGAGCTGTGTGACCAGATTTATATAATGGACATTGAAACAGGAAAGACAAGGTTAGTGTCTACTGGCGACGGAGTAACTACCTGCAGTTATTTTCAGTATCCAGACAATGATAAAATTATATATTCTTCTACGCACCACCACACAAGAAAATGCCCCCCTCCTCCTGATTTCAGCAAAGGCTATGTTTGGAAGCTCCATCCGGAGTTTGATGTTTTTCGTTCAAGTCCAGACGGAAGGAAGACAGAGCAGTTAACAGACACGTGGGGGTATGATGCAGAGGCAACTTATGCAGAAGACGGCAGTAAAATCGTGTATACCTCTATGGCGGGCGGAGATTTAGAGGTGTGGACCATGAGCCCGGATGGGAGCAGAAAACGTCAGCTGACAAATCGTCTTGGGTATGATGGAGGTCCTTTTTTCAGCCACGATGGAACGAAAATTGTTTGGCGCGCATATTATCCTGAAACCGAGGAAGAAATTGATGATTACGATCAATTGTTGAAAGAAAACGCAATTCGTCCCATGTCTCTTCAAATCAGGATTATGAATACGGACGGTACAGGAAAAACCCAGGTTACCAACAACAATGCTGCAAACTTTGGACCGTTTTTCTATCCAAATGATGAAAGGATTATTTTTTGTTCGAACGTGGGAGACCCTGATGGCAGAAATTTTGACCTCTGGGCAGTAGACACAGACGGAAGCAACCTGGAACAAATTACTTTTTTTGAAGGGTTTGACGGCTTTCCAATGTTCAGCCCAAATGGAAAGTTTTTTGTATTTGCTTCAAATAGAAACCAGGCCAAACAGGGCGACACAAATATTTTTATCTGCGAGTGGGTAGATTGAATTTTATAAAAAAGTTTATTGTTGTTTTTTATGTGGCACTAACGTTTTCCGCTGTTTTCGGGCTAAAGCCGGGGAAGGCCGACACGGATGACCACGCTTTTGTTTCTGTAAGAAAGTTGTTGTCAGAAACTGACGTTACCGAAGAGTTTTTAATAAGAACTTTTTCTGATACATCCGTCAGGATATATTCAGAAATTCCTCAAAGATTTAAGAGTCCCTACGAAAAAAGGCCTTACTCAAAATATCGAAAGCTTTTCATAACAAACAAGCGGATTGAAAGGGGTGTGGAATTTTTCAAAACAAACAAAGATTTAATGATGGCAGTAACAGACAGCTTTGGTGTAGATCCGATGCTTTTATTAAGCATATCAGGGATAGAGAGCAACCATGGAAACAATCACGGAGGATTTTTGGTGTTCAGTGCACTTTACACAGCTATACACACCCTTCCAAACAGAGAAAATTGGGCAGCCAAGGAACTGGCAGCGTTTTTATTGTATTGTTATCAAGACAAGATTGATCCACACAGCCTGTCTGGATCGTATGCAGGGGCCTTCGGATTTGGTCAGTTTATTCCATCCAGTTTCAACCATTATGCCATAGACTTTAACGGTGACGACGTTCGCCAGCCATATGAATGGCCTGACGTTCTTGCAAGTATTGCAAATTATCTTTTAAAGAATGGGTACGACCCCAAGGAGAAAGAGACTAAAAAAGGATCCAAGAGTTGGAATTCTATTTATGCCTATAACCATTCCGAAAATTACGTAGAGGTTGTGCTAGAGCTTAGTGAAGAGTACAGGAAAAGAATAAAAGACTAACTGACAGAGAAGAGCAGCCCTGTTTTTCAGCCATATATTATTTTTGTAACAGTTTTAAAGAGTTTTTTTGTTCTCTTGCTTATGGGATACCACCAAGGCTCTCTTTTTAACCCAAAACGGTCTACCAAAATGGTTTGTGTTTGGCAAAAACTCCTTAATCCTTCCGGGCCATGTACCCGGCCGAGGCCACTAATGCCCACACCTCCAAACGGCAGGTCTGCTGTTATATAATTTGTCATCACATCGTTAACACAGACAGACCCGGCTTGTATTTTTTTGGCAATTTTCTGCCCGCGTTTTTTATCTTTTGTAAATACGGAAGCACTCAGCCCATAGCTGGATGCGTTTGCTTTTTTTATGGCCTCCTCTACGTCTTTAACACGCATGATGCATATTTCTGGCCCAAACGTTTCACGGGTCATAATGTTTGAGCTCTCATTATATACCTCAAGCACAGCAGGTTTTATGAAATAGCCGCCCACCGCTGAAAGATCCTCCCCCCCGGACAAGATATCGGCTCCACCACTTACTGCCTCTTTGATGTGGGACATAACTACTTCCTGTTGCTGTTCACTTACAAGTGCCCCCACGTCACTGTTTGTTTTGTCCGGACCGACATTTAGCTCTTCAGTTTTTGTTTTAACCAACCCTATGAATTTATCAGCAATACTGTCTACAACATAAATTCGTTCAGCAGAGATGCATGTTTGTCCGCAGTTACTAAACCCGCCCCACACAGCGGCCCCAGCGGCCCTCTCTAGGTTGGCGTCTTCAAGAACGATCATAGGGTCTTTTCCGCCCAGCTCAAGGACAACCGGTTTTAATTTTTCTGAACACGCAATGGCAATCTTTCGGCCTACCTCAACACTGCCAGTAAAACAGACCATGTCAGTGTGTGTGCTCTCTACGATAGCTGCTCCCACATCACCAAAGCCGTGAACAACCTGTAAAACATCGTCTGGAACACCGGCTTCATGAAACAGCTCTCCCATACGTTTTCCGGTTAATGGTGTTAGTTCTGACGGTTTTAATACCACAGTATTTCCTGCCATAAGCGCCTCAACGACAGGCGTGGCTGTTAAGATTAGGGGATAGTTCCAGGGGCTGATAATCCCCACCACACCATGGGGCACGTAGTTTATGTAACATTTTTTGTGTAGAAAAACGCCAGAGGAACGATGCTCCATTCGTAAATATTCAGGCCCATGGCGGCTGATGTGCCGGAGGTGCTCAACAGTAGTAAACACTTCCAAAAACCCCTCCCAATGTGTTTTCCCGGTTTCAGAGGCGATGAGTTCAGATAATTCATCCATATGAGCAACCAGCTTTTTACGTACAAGGCGAAGTGTTTGGGATCGTTGCGTGAGCCGCGTGCTTGACCAGGAAACTGTCGCTTTTTGCGCCCGTTCGAAGACAGGCGGTAGCTGATTTACTGGGTTTGTCTGAACAGAGCCTATTGTTTTTTTGGTCGCTGGATTAATCGAAACAAGCTTAGGAATACTCATATCAGTGTTTATAGAGTGATTTGACCCAAGCCATATCTTCTTCGGCCATGGTTATGCCGAGAGATTTGGCGGTGTTTACTTGGTCAGAATTCCGCTGTCCTAAAAGCACGCAACTGTTTTTTGAATCGGAAATAAGCGTATCTATAACACCGTGCATGGTTGGGTGTGGATGATTATTAAATCGTTTCTTAAGCAATGTTGCGTTTTTTCTCATTTTTTCAACAACTGATCGTTTTTTGAATGCGTCAACGTTCTCTCTAAAATCACCTTCCTCAAAAGTAACGGGTTTAGAATATTTACCTGTGAGCAATCCATGCATTAGCGGAGAAAAGAAACATACCCCAAGGTTGTTTTTTTCTATATGGTGTTTCAACCCGCTAGAATCATAAGTGTCATCCCACACATTTCTATAGGGCTGTACCACATCGGGCTGGCAGCGTTCTATGAATTTCATAATCTTATATGAATCCCAGTCTGACAGCCCTATAAATTTAGCTTTCCCCTCATTTTGGAACCGCCGGAGGGTTTCTATCGCATCATCAAAATATTTATCTTGTTCACCAAAATTACAGTGATGAAGATAAAGCAAGTCAACGCAGTCCGTTTTAAGCCTTTCAAGCGAGGATTCCATTTGGTGCCGCATATGTTTCGGATGGTACCAGTGTTTGTATTTCCCCATATCCCAACCAACTTTTGTCGCAAGAAAAATGTCTTCCCTGGGAATACTGTTCCACATGGAACCAATTATTTGTTCAGCTTTACCGTTCCCGTAGACATCTGCTGTGTCCCAGTGGTTTATCCCCACATCATAGGCTGTTTGTAATGCCTGCTGGGAATCTTCATCTTCCTGGTTAGCCCAGCCGATAGACATTTTCCCTCTTAAGTTAGCACCCCCGAAAGACCATGTTCCAAGGCTGATTGATGAAACCCGTTTGTTCGTTTTTCCTAAAACTATGAAATTCACTGAAATTATCTTATAAAGTGGCTAAAATTATAAAGAGTTTTTGTAAACTTCCTTTTTGTTTTTCAACAATTGTAAAGTGATGATGAAAATTATAGACATTGGGCATAATAATTATTCGGCAGATAAAGCGATATCTGTTTTAGAGACAGAGGTAAGTAGCGCAATGTGTAGAAATAAAATTCGTTCGATAAAAATTATTCATGGACATGGATCAGGAACACTGAGAAAGGCTGTTCATCAGTGGTGTCGGGAACAGAAAGGGCGCTTTCGCGATGTTATTCTTGGAGAAGAACATGATTTGTTTCATCAGAATAGCATTGCCATGCGCCAGGATAGTGGGCTCCCGGATGACAGGGATTTTGGCAGAAGGAATAGGGCGGTAACCTATCTGTGGCTATATAAAAATTAAACAATTTTTGTAACGATTTTTTGGGCTGGCCTCTGATTTGCCACCCACATAAAAATCCTTGTCTGGTACTGTGGTATAATCGTATTCTTTTTTAGGTAATATCGAATATAATTGGTGTTAAAATACGCCAAATATCAAAAAATCCGAGGTAGTAAAATGACAAAAATATACTCATCCCTGAGAAGGAATGTTTTCTATTTGTTTTTCACTGTTTTTTTTGTCACCTGTTTATCAGCAAAAAACTATTCTATTAAGGGGGTAGTAATAGATTCAGAGGGCAATAAAATAGCCAAAACCACCGTATTGCTTTTAGGCGAAGACGGCACGGAAGTTCAGCGAACAGAAACATCGAAAAAGCGCCTAGGCGCTGGTGGTGGGAAATTTAAGTTTAAAAAAGTTTTACCAGGAGGATACAGCCTTGACGTGGATGCAGGCGAACTTGGGAAAGCCAACGTGCCTGTTGTTGTCGCCGATGATGATATATCAGATGTTGAAATTATCCTACCAAAGGCGAAAACAAAAGCGAAAAAAAAGGTGAAAACAAAAACGACACCCAAAGCAGAGCCTCCGGTGGAAAGCGCAGTCTCCTTGTCTAGCCAACCAACACCTGGCGAAGGTTATATTCTTAATGAATTAAGTTTCGAAATTAAAAAGATGACTGCCGAAATAAAACACCTGAACACCGAATTAAATGACCTGAAATCTTTAAGCAAAATGTGGATAAACCCTCTTGCTATTTATTCAAAAGAGATTATATTAAAGAACGGGAGCACCGTGTTTGGTAAAATAATTTACCAAGATGAAAAAACGCTAAAAGTAGAAACACTGATAGGATATTTGATTATTAACAGGGGCGATGTTGTGCGCGTGGTAGACAACGTGGTGATGGAAGAACAACAAGAGTATGTACCAGAACAAATTCGAGACAGTTATACCCCCCCACCAATGCCAAAACTTGCAGAGCCCAGGTATGTTTCCTCAAGCCCAGAGGCAAGAGAAGCAGGGAAGAAATATTCTGCTAATTGTGTGCTCATGGGAAACATAAGCGAAAAGAAAGATACGCAGGGAAATGTTATTTTTGCAGGGCAGATTAAAAACATTGGTGGTCGTCGGGCAGATTTTGTAAAAGTTGATTTTGTTTTTAGAAGAAACTGGAGCGGAGAGACAAAAACACTAACAACGTTTCTTGTAGGAGTATATCACACATTCGAGTCTGGAATTACCACAGATGCTACGCTCCTTCCCGGCGCTGTTGGGACCTTTGAATTATATGTTCCTCATTCCTTTGGCTCTTTCATCGGATACTCATATGTTATTGATTGGATGGAATACGAATAGGCCTTTTGTTGGCTATGGCAAAACATAAAGGGAAAAAGTTAATTTTAAATATTGTTTTGGTTCTTATTATAGTACCACTGCTTATGGGCCAATCACAGCCGTCTCAACCTGCAGAAGCCGAGATATTTTTTCTTGATCTTGGTATTGCAATAGAACCACCCACGGGAAAAGAGGCGTATTCCAGGCTTGTAGAAGCCCCTTCTCAAGAAATAAAAATAAACATTAAAAAGGCGGAAAGCGGGTCAATTTATATGGCCGCTTCCCAGGAAATGCTGGAACTATTGAAGCGTATTCAAGAGAGAATTGATCAACTTGAAGACACCTTTTCAAAAGAAGTAGACTTAATTCAAAGTGAAAATAAAGAGCTAAAAGACATTATAGCAGAGATTACTAACCCCCCACTACACAAACCAGAAAGACCAGAGGTTTTCATTCCGGCGAACAATGGTTTTGTTGTTGACCACCCTGCCTTTGAAGACGTAACTGTTGAAAAGGTATTTTCAATCTTAGAAATGCCACCCCCAATGCTCCTACCGAAGCAGAGCCTAGCCACATCTCAACAACAATTCAATCGGCTGGTTTATATGTCGGCGGTGTTTGCATACCAGAGGGAGGAATACAAAGAGGCTCTCAATTATTTTTTAGCACTTTCTTTTGCGGGAGCAAATCAGCGGACAGTTGGAAATGTTTTGTATTGGATGGCCGACTGTTATCGCCAGGGGAAAGAGTATAATTCGGCACTGATAATGCTGGACAAGCTTCTGGTAATGGAAAACCCAGGAAGAGCGACAGATGCGCTCATTCAAAAAGGACTTATTTATCGGACACTGGGGAAGGAAGAGCTTGCAATGATTATGTTTAGAGATTTGTTGGACGATTATCCAGAGAGCGACTACGCTAGGCTGGTAGGAATGGAATTGAATAGCGTGGAATTGTATTAATGATTAAAAAAGTGTTTTTTCTCAGTTTAATACTCTTTTTTGGAAGCATAACAAAGGCATCAAACCGGGTTGCATATACCCGCCCGGGTAATATGTTAAAAATTCCGTCAAGTAGTCTTTCGCGGAGTCCATATCTCTTTCAAACAGGGTTTGGATCAGAAATACATAATTTTTCTCCTCTGAACTTATCAAAGGGCGGGTATTTTAATATGGAAACAGGAAAGTCTGGTTTTATGTTTGGTTTTTCATTTACAATGGCTGCAGACCCCTCGTTGCCTTCTGAGCTTGATGGAAGCAGCTATACTGCTCCGGTTGAATTTGGATTTCACATTCAAAAACGGGTTTACACCTATCAGGATGTATCAATTTCTCTCGGTTTACAGGATATTGTTTTTCAGAACACTGATGAATCGTCCCAGCTAAGTCTTAATTCTGATGAATTGTCTCTTTTTGCGGTTGTGAGCAGCGAAAAAGATGTTGGCTCATATAAAATGAACACATATCTGGGGTTTGGAACAGGTAGTTTAGGTCCAATTAGCACTCCGCAATTTGACGATGATGGTTCTACTCAAACAGCAGCAAACGATACAGGCTCCACTGCAGGTGTTTTTGTGGGATTTGTTTTGAATACTCCCTATCTTGCTCGTTGGGGAGGGATAGATCTAGTGGGTGAATTCGACGGTACAGGTATCAATGTGGGACTCCGCATCCCCCTTACCTCGGATTATCGCCTGAACTTCGGGTTCACCCACATAGATAAATTACCGCATTTTGGAGACACCTACTGGGCAGGCCACCCAGGGGCAACCCTTGGTCTCGATATGGCGGTTCCCAGGGCTATAATACAAGAGCCGGTCGCGGGATTCTTTGACGGGCCCTCACCCTTTGTTGATGACCCAAGAAAGCTGTATCCAGCAGTAGAGGGCGAAACAATTACAGCACAGAGGGACAGCACCCTTAGGATAGCTGATTATGTTGTACACTCCCTTCGGGATTCCATGAGCCTTATGAATAATGAAATGCGTAACTTGATTATTCGACTGTCCGCCATGGAACAAAACTCGATATTTCTAGAGGATTCTCTTAAATCGTTAAAATTAGATCAGAATGTTCAGGATAAAAATGAAAATGACGCCCTTCGTCATTTATCCCGGTCCCTAAGATTTTTTTACACGGGGGATTATAGCGGAGCATTACAAGAGGTAGAAGCTGCGCTCGAGTTGAATCCAAATCTTGCCCTGGCCTATGCACGCAGAGGGTCTATTTATTATAAACTTGGAGATGTTCAGCGTGCAACTATTGATTGGAACCTAGCCCTGCGCTTGGATGCAGAATATGATGATGTGAGAAATATCCTAAAGGCTCTCCATGAAAACAGGCTAAGAACAACAAGCGTTATTAAGGAGTAATTTTCTATGGACATTGCAACAATTATAGGAATACTATTGGGAATAGGATCGATTTTAGGGGGCATTATATTAATGACCCCAGACCTGGGAATGTTTGGTTCTGTATCCAGTTTCGCAATTGTGTTTGGAGGAATGATAGCGTCTGTGTCAGTTGCTTTTCCGCTCCAGGAGGTTTTGAAGTTGGGGGCCGCCATGGGTGCCGTATTCAAAGGAAGCAAGGAAAGGCTGGGCGATGAAGTAGACGGAGCGGTGGAGGTTGCAGAAACAGCACGGAAAGGTGTGGCAGAGCTTGAGTCAAAAGTCAGCAGTATTGACAACCCATTCTTTCGCGATGGTGTTCAAATGGTTATTGATGGGATGGCTATTGAAGAATTGACAGACATATTAACCACAAGAATTGATTATAGAGAATCTAGGGAAAGAACCCAGGCAGATTTATTTAAAAATATGGGAGTAATGTCTCCTGCCTGGGGTATGATCGGAACGCTCATTGGGCTTGTAGTTATGTTGTCAGGTTTTGGTGAGGGAGGTACTGATACCCTCGGTGCTGGTATGTCGGCCGCCCTGATTACAACATTTTATGGTGCAGTTTTTGCAAATCTGTTCTTTTTGCCCATGAGCGCAAAGATACTTACCCGGGTCGCCTTTCATAGTACCCAGCAATCCTTGTATTTGGAAGCTTCCCGATTGATTCATCAAAAAAAACACCCCATAATTGTTAGGGAAAAGCTGAACTCATATATTCCGCCAAAAGAATGGAAACGGGAGGAATAAATTAAATGGCTATAACCGCAGCCGAAAAAAAGAAATATCTTGAAAAAGGGGCCCGATTAGTTGAGGAGGGCCTTCCTGGCTGGTATGGTACATTTGCTGATATGATGACACTGCTCTTTGCTTTTTTTGTGCTCTTGGCTGCAATATCAACGATTGATCCTGTTAAACTAATGAACATGGCCGATGGAATGGGTAAATCTGTGGGCAAAAAGAAAGAGCTTGACAATCAATCCATGTCTCTCGGTGATATTCATAAGGAAACTGCAAAAATGGTTGAAGAAATGGCTGCTGATCCAAAAACGGGTGAAAAACCTGTCGAAGTAACAACAAGCCCTAAAGGCGTCACTATTGCGATTGCTGAAGATATTAGTTTTCCTTCAGGGTCAGCAGTAACCAAACCGGAATTTTTGGATATATTAAAAAAAATTGTATTACCTGAAATTAAAGGATCCTATTTTAAGGTTGCTGTAGAGGGTCATACCGACAGCGATCAGTTGCCAAAAGCATTGCGGTCACAATATCCAAGCAACTGGGAGCTATCAAGCGCCAGGGCTTCTGCTGTTGTCCGTCAACTGATAGGTTTAGATGTAGATCCCATCCGCTTAGAGGCTGTTGGATATGGGGAGTTTGTTCCAAGAGATAAAAAAAACACGGAATTAATTACAGCAGATTTAATAAAAAAATACAATTCTAATCCTCAGAAAAAGGCCCGGAATCGACGCGTTGAAATCACATTTTTAGCGCCCCGAGGCGGTCCGGTGGGAAGATCAGAAGCCGTCTCCGGTGACAAAAAATAAATTTTTTATATGAATAAGGGAGTTGTTATGATGAAGCAATGGCCAAAATTACCTGTAATTATTTTTCTGGGTTTGTTTTTAACATATGGAACAGGCCAAGAGTCCGGGTTCCTTGCCCAAAAATTAATGGTAGAAAACAATCTTCGTGAGCGAATTACAAATGCTCTTTCAAAAGTAATCGACGAATCACGCTATGTGGTGGATGTAAGTGTAGATTTAGAATTAAGTGATGCTGTAGAAGAACAGGTTACTTTTTTTACAGGAAAGAAAAAAGACAGCCCCTCCGTACAAAAGAATAGTTTTCGTGAAATACAGCCAAGCCCTGCTGATCCCAAAACTTCTGACGATGTAAGAAGTATGGTTGGATTACCAATACCCGGGTTTGAATTTGAGTTGGAACAGAAACCAGAAATAATGGACAAACCGACAATCTCCAAACTTCCTGAAGGAGCCACACTCTATCAGGATAAAAAAGAACCAGATCCAGAAATTTTATCGAAAACTTCTTCTTATAAACGACCATCAACAGCACAAATTATTAAACAGGAAATCAGTATTATTTTACAGGAAGGATCCTCGCCAGAATTGATTGAAAATATTCGCCAACTTGTGATGATGGCTTCCCGGTTCAATAGGTCGCGAGGTGATGTGTTGAGTATTATGACTGCTAGTTTTAAGGAAAGGCGGGATGAGAAGTCGGCAGAACAGGTTCTTTTAAAGGCTATTGCAGAAAAGATTGAGTCGCTGGAAGTTGAAAGGTCACAAAGGGATGTGGCCCAAGGTGAATATGGGCAGGAAGAAATAGAAAAATATAAAAGTCAGGTACAAGGACTTTTGATGTTTGCTGATAGTGTGAAAGCCGCTGCTAAGGATCGGGCGTATAGACAAGAAATAGAAAAAGTTATTGCTCCTTATCAAGAGCAAATTCAAAAATTACAACAGGAAACAAACGATTTAAAAGAGATGCTAGGACAACCCGATGCAGAAAAGGAGGAAATTTTAACGGAGGTGGAACAGAGGGAAAAGCAGATAGCAGAAGTTGATGCTCGTATTGAAGAG
>Ga0208521_1000007_pt1 | contig 139476 bp, 148 predicted proteins | sample ETNtaG_24_FD_185754 | JGI IMG/M metagenome (GOLD analysis project Ga0208521, IMG submission 185754) | Marine microbial and viral communities from oxygen minimum zone, Eastern Pacific Ocean - ETNP201306SV47 (SPAdes) (version 2) | ecosystem: Environmental > Aquatic > Marine > Oceanic ... | reverse complement strand
CCTAAACCTTCCAGACATTTGGCTCCCTGGGATTTCTTGACAATTCCTTGAGAAACAAGCATCACCATATGTGCTTTATTGATCTCGATTACAGGGTTCACTAAGATTGTGTCAAAAACTGTAGACGCAGTATATTTTACACTCTCAGCGTTTAAGTTTCCAAGACGCCTTCCACGAAGTATATCTGTGTTCAATCAGTATCATCCTCTTTGGATTTCTCAAAGTTTACATTATGAGCAACTCTTGAAGAAAGTCCCCATAAATCTGTAAAACCTTCTGCAGTCTTTTGATTAAAAGTGGATGAAGATGAATATGTTGCAAGTTCAGAGTCATAAAGAGAATATGGAGAAGATCGACTAACAACTCCAGCATTCCCTTTGAATAGCTTAATCTTCACTTTACCTTCCACCTTCTTTTGAGTAGAATCTATAAAATTATCTAAATTAACCCGTAATGGATCAACCCAAAGGCCCGAGTACACCAACCATGCCCACCGTTGCTCAACAATAGCTTTGAATTCAACTTGATTACGAGTTAACACTAATTTCTCAAGGTCTTTATGGGCTTCAATGATAGTTACAGCAGCAGGTGCTTCATAAACTTCTCTAGATTTTATCCCAACCAATCTATCTTCAAGATGGTCAATAACCCCAATACCATGGGAACCAGCTTTATGATTAACCAGATTTACTAGTTCTACTCCTCCCATTTTTTTACCATTAACTGAAACGGGAACACCACCATGAAATTCTAGTTCAAGATATTCTGATTCATTAGGAGTATCTTCGACGGGTTTGGACCATTCAAGAACATCATTAGATGCTTCGATAGATGGGTCTTCAAGTGGACCACCTTCAATGGCACGCCCCCATAAGTTTTGATCAATGCTATATTTACGGGCCTTGTGAGAAATTGGAATACCGTGAGACTTTGCATATTCAACTTCTTGATCTCGCGTAAGATTACATTCACGGATAGGAGCAATAATTTTTAGTTTAGGGTTTAGAGCTTGAACAGTAACATCTAATCGTACCTGATCATTACCTTTTCCTGTACAGCCATGCGCAATCGCGTAACAACCTTCTTTGTTAGCCACTTCAACTAGTTTAGCAGCTATCAATGGTCGTCCTAAAGCAGTTCCCAAAGGATATTTACCTTCATAAAGACCATTGGCCTTAATAGAAGGGAATACATAATCCTCTATGAACTCCTTTTGGGCATTAATAGTATAATGCGCTACACTACCAGCTTTACACGACTTTTCTTTGAGTTCCCCTACATCATCTACCTGACCAATATCTAGTGTAACGGTCACTACCTCTGAATCATATTTTTCTTGTATCCATTTCACGGCGACCGACGTATCTAAGCCGCCAGAATAGGCCAAGACTACTTTGCCTTTCATTTCCGGTTGTAACAGCTGTAAACAGAAAGTTTTTATAGTTTTTGTTCTATTTCATCACATTACTAGTAGTGTTGTTCTGATATTGGTCAAACAAACAATCTCCCGTGCTGTTAAGGAAGTAGTAGATGGAGATCTTTCAATACAAGATTCTCTTCAATACAGATATGGCAATATCAGTGCAATTGCAAGATTAATTGCACCGAAAGTGGAAGTATCGATTAATCATAAGGTAAATATGGAGAGTTTGGTTACTTCAATAAAAAGAATCAGGGGTGAGTATAAAGCACCTCCTGCCGAAGTATCTTGCGTCATATCTGGAAGCACAATAAATGTCAGAACAGATATAGCAAAAATTTCAGTTGAAAATACTAAAAGGTCCTTAGAAACTGTACGGAAAATGCTTACTGAAAATCAAGATGAATTCATACAAGTTTCTGAGAGTATTTCAGCTATAACATTGATTATTGATCAAAGAATGCTTGAGAATGTGACTACGCCGTTCAAGGGTCAGGTTATTCTAGAAAAAGAAATTAATCTTGCAGCAATAATAATCAATAGCCCAGAAACAATAGCTAAGACACCTGGATGTCTTACAGCATTCTATAATCAGGTTTCAAGAAGGCATGTTAATATTGAAGATACAGTTTCTTGTTACACTGATACAATTATTGTTGTGAAAATGAAAGATGTAGGGCAAGCGTTTGCAGCACTTACAGACCTTATTTCAGAGGCTAGGAAAAAATTTCAGAAATCACGGTCTTAAGTTTAATTTCCATTGAACATCGTGGATTAGTATCTTTTAACAAACTGACAATATGTTTAGGAACATCTGAAGCAGCTTTATTTGCATGAATAGCCAAAGTTCTATCACATACAAATGAGCTCTTTCGAATAACAATGTCTTCAGGGTCTGTTAATTTGAGAGACGGATGCCCTCTTGCAACAATAGTAAATTTTTCATCATTTACATTAATTGTGATAATTACCATTGTTTGTCCATTAGAAATTTTTTTCTTAAATTCCGGATTCAGATCTTCGCATGATTTGCTAGCATTTACACCTATTATGCAGGTACCTTGTTTTGTGAGATTAGATTCTTTTGTGACTTCAAGGGTAGTTTTATGGCTAGACCTAATAAGGGAATGACCACTGAAAATCAAATATTCATTTGTATCATCCAAATCATTTCCCCTATCAATATATGCTAATTAAAGAATTTGATTTAGAGAGAAACCTTTAGCTGTCGATCTTTCCAGTTGGTAGATAATGAAAACAGTATATCTGCCTTTTTTGTTCTATAAATTTTGATTTAGAAAATATTAATAAACCAAATAATAATTACTTGAGCAATTGATTCCACAATACTTCTTCTTAACTAAAGGTGTTGGTAAGCATAAAGATAAATTACAATCATTCGAATTGGCTTTACGGGTTGCAGGAATACAGTATTGTAATCTTGTTAATGTCACAAGTATCATTCCACCTGGTTGCAAACAAATCACGAAAAAGAAAGGAATTAAGAAACTTAAACCGGGAGAAATAACATTTGTGGTATTATCAAGAAATAGCTCTAATGAACCTAATCGGTTACTTGCAGCTTCAGTAGGTGTTGCTATTCCTTCAAAAAAACAGGATTATGGCTACGTCTCAGAACATCATTGTTTTGGACAGACAGAAATAAAAGTTGGAGACTATGCGGAAGATTTAGCTGCAACTATGTTAGCTACAACTATGGGATTACCATTCGAACCAGAGACAGCTTGGGATGAAAAGAAACAACTCTTCAAAACCAGTGGGCTTATCATCAAAACAACAGATATAACCCAATCTGCAAGAGGAGCAAAAAACGATTTATGGACAACAGTAATAGCTGCAGCTGTCTTTATCGCATAAACTCAATTGTGTAAAGGAGAAACTATCCGATAAACACATACCATATAAGTACCCTGGCCTCTTTTTTTTCTGATTTTAAAACATTTAAATTGGGCTTAATTTTCACTCGTCCTAGGGTTAAGAATATTGTTCCCAGCACAGCAAGGATATGATAGAGCTATTACTGTATTTTCTCCAGATGGTAGATTGTACCAAGTTGAATATGCTATTGAAACTGTAAGAAGAGGGACCCTTGCAGTTGGTATTAAATCTAAGGATGGCGTGGTAATGGCGGTAGAAGAAAAAAGTAGAAAACTCCAGAGCGGGAGTGTAAGTCAGAAGATTTTTCAGATTGATGATCATATGGGGGTAGTAGCAGCAGGATATATTCCTGATGCACGTATGCAAGTGGATCAAGCCAGAGTAGCAGCACAAAGTAATCGATTAGTTTATGATGAAATAACTACTGTTGAATCAGTGGCACGTAAAATTGCTGATATGGCACAACAGTTTACTCAATACGCAGGTGTAAGACCATTTGGAGTGTCTCTAATAATTGCAGGTGCAAGTAAACATGGATCTGAACTATTTCTTACAGACCCAAGTGGAACCTACTTACCGTATGATGCTATAGCAATTGGTTCTGGAAGTGATCAAGTTACAGAATATCTTGAGAAGAATTATAATACTGACTTGAGTTTAGAAGAAGCTTGTATCTTAGCAGCTGAATCTATTTACCTCATAAGCGAAGACAAGTCAGATTTTGATCACATCAAGATAGCGACGGTTAATATGAGCACACACCAAATGAAACGACTAACTGCTGAAGAAATTGAGAAAATTGCTTCAAAAGCTAAGAATAGGGAAACAAAGGATGCCAAGACAAAATCAGAATAAAAAAATATTTTTGAACACTATTTATAATCTGTAATTGACCAACTTTTTATAGCCCTTAAAAACTACTGTTGAATTAGAAAAATGGTAAAGAAGGTCAGAAAATATGCAGGACAAGTTTACAACAGTTCGTTTTACTGCAAACGGAGATCGGTTTGAGATATTGGTTCATCCAGATAACGCGCTTAGCTTCAAGCTTGGGCGGGATATAGACGTGTCTCAAGTAATAGCAATAGATGAAGTCTATTCAGATTCATCAAAAGGACAAAGAGTAAATTCAGAAAAACTTGAGAAACATTTCAAAACTATGGATCACTCAGAAGCTGCGAAGCTGGTACTGGAGAAAGGAGAACTTCAATTAACAACTGAACAAAGACGTAAGAAGACAGAAGATAAACGCAAACAGATAATTGCAATTATTGCCAGAAATTTTATTGATCCAAGAACTGGTCTTCCACATCCGCCTACAAGAATTGAGCAGGCAGTACAAGAGGTGAAGATTTCAATAGATCCATTTAAGGATGCTCAAGAGCAATCTAAAGTCGTTATTGAACAATTAAGAACAATAATCCCTCTAAAATCCGAGGGAATGAAAATTCGTATAAGGGTCCCTCCACAATTTTCACCTCAAGCTATAGGTGCAATGAAGATATTTGGTAAAATCTCAAATGAAGAGTGGGGTTCCGATGGGTCTTGGAATGCAGTAGTAGAGATTCCTGGAGGAGTCCATACTTCAATGATGGAAAAGTTAAATTCTGTTACAAAGGGGTCAGCTCAAGCAAATATTGAGGTTGTATAATATGCCCGAAGTAAAGAGAAAATATGTTACCCCTGGAGAACTTGTGGGAAAAGGAAAGTATAATAGAACTTCCAATGTATATCAAATAGAAGATAAATTCTATTCGACCAGAGTAGGTATGGCAGAAGTAATAAATGACTCTCTACGAGTTATTCCCCTAACAGGACCATATATACCACGAGAAGATGATTTGGTTGTTGGAAAGATTATTGATCATTCAGCCTTTGCGTGGGAAGTCGATATAAATTCATGCTTCTCCGGTTTTCTGCTTGCTCAATCAGTATTTGGAAGAGATTATTCTCCAGCGCGAGATTCACTCACTAAAAAATTTGCAATTGGAGATTTAGTTACTGCCAAAATCCTAGCTTTTGATAGAACAAGGGATCCTTTGCTCTCAGTATCCGGTCCTGGATTGGGCCGAATAAATCAAGGAGAAATTGTATCAATATCCCCTACAAAGGTTCCTCGAGTTATAGGGAAGAAGGGTGCAATGATAAAAACGATTGAAAACTATTCTAAATGTAGATTAACTGTTGGTCAAAATGGGCTTGTTATAATATCCGGTAATCCAGAGGGGATCATTTTAGCAAAATCTGCACTAGATCTTATTAATCATGAGGCGCATACAGCGGATCTCACTCAAAAGGTTCAAGACCTTCTATCTAGATTAAATAATGGTGAAAAATAATGAGTAAATTATTAAATTCGAAAAACCGTAGATTAGACGGAAGAAAATTAGATGAGTTAAGGCCAATAAAAATGGAAGTTGGAGTCATAGATAATGCAAATGGTTCAGCATATATAGAATTCGGTAGAAACAAAGTAATGGCAGCGGTATATGGTCCCAAAGATGTGCATCCAAAGCACATGATGAAAACGGAATCAGCTATTCTCAAATGTCGTTATCATATGACACCATTCTCAACAGGTACACGAAAGAATCCTGCACCATCCAGGCGTGAGACAGAGATTTCCAAGATTATAAGCGAGGCTCTTGAACCCGCAATTGTTATGACAGATTATCCGCGGACAGCCATACATGTGTATGTGGAAATTTTGCAGTCAGATGGAGGTTCAAGGTGTGCAGGTGTAACTGCAGCTTCTCTAGCATTAGCAGATGCAGGAATTAACATGCGAGACCTAACTTCTGGGTGTGCAGCCGGAAAAATAGATGGAAAAGTAGCATTAGACCTCGATGAAGTAGAGGATATGGAAGGAGATGCTGATTTACCAATGGCTATTCTACCCAATCTAGAAAAAGTTACGCTTCTGCAACTAGATGGTGATTTTTCTCATAAAGAGTTTATTGAAGCGCTCAAATTAGCTAAAAAAGGTTGTTTAAAGGTTTATGAAATGCAACGAAACGCCTTGAATGACAAATACTTTGGAAACGGGAAGGCGTAAATAAATGGCTTCAAAAAAATCATTAGTTGTTGAATACCTGAAATATGAACAAATGCTTAAAGAAATATCAAAAGGAAAACGAATAGATGGAAGAAAATTACTTGAAACCCGACCTTTATCCATTGAACCAGGAGTGATTGAAAAGGCAAATGGTTCTGCGAAAGTTACTCTCGGTAATACAGAAGTTATTGCAGGTATAAAAATTCAAACGGGTGTACCTTTCGATGATACTCCTAACAAGGGCCTTTTAATTGTAACATCTGAAATCCTTCCCATTGCAGCATCATGGGCTGAACCGGGTCCACCTAATGCAGAGGTAATAGAACTAGCTAGAGTGGTAGATAGAGGAGTACGCGAATCTAAAATAATTGAACTTACAGATTTCTGTATCGTCGAAGGAAAGAAAGTTTTAGCTATTTTTGTGGATATCAGCGTTCTTAACGTAGACGGAAACCTCTTTGATGCGGCATCTTATGCAGCAGTAGCAGCTCTTCTAACAGCAAAAATGCCCAAATATAAAATCACTAAGGAAGGAGAAATAGAAGATACTGGAAAACAGATTCCTCTAGTTACAAAATTGATACCTGTATCAACTACAATGGCACTAATAAATGATACAATCGTTGTTGATCCAACGTTGGATGAAGAAACAGTCATGGAAGCACGATTTACAATTACAACAACAACAAAAAATTCAATTTGTGCTGGACAGAAGGGATTTCCAGGTGGTTTTTCTCTAAAACAGATAGAACTTGCAGTGGATACAGCTTTAAAGAATGGCGAATCAATAAGGAAAAAGATAAAGAAAAGTGTGGAACTTGCCCAAAAAAAATAAAGCATTAAAAGGGCTTGGTCAGAAATATGGTGCATCGGTTAGAAAAAAATACAGTAGAGTTTATCGTCTTCTAAAAAAGAAGCGAAGATGCCCAGAATGCGGTTCATTAAAGTTTAAAAGAGAGGTTGCAGGCATTTGGGTTTGCCCCATGTGTAACTACAAAGTAGCAGGTGGTGCCTACGATGTCACAGCCTAAGTTTTCAAAGACGGACAAGCAACCATTTGTAAATACTATTGCTGAAATCAAATTTACTTTTGATTCAAACATTGGGTTAGCTCTTTCTGAAGCACTAAAGCCTGAAGCTTCTCATGGTTCAGAAAGATTTGCTCATACAAAGGTAGAAGCAAATGATAAACATCTTACTTTGAAACTAAACGCTTCTGACCTAGGAGATTTAAGAGCGGGAGTAAATTCATACTTTAATCTTGTAAAAGCATCATATGAAACACTTTCTACTGAACGTTAAATCTTGTAATAAAAAAAGCTTATCTATGAAAGAATAGGGAGATTGTTGTAAGGGTTTTTATTGAGTAAAGAAGAAATACCACCTTGGATAAGAGAACATCTTACAAGGTTTGAACAGGCACAACAGAATCTTCAAGCAATAATGGTTCAAAAACAACAAGTTGAAATGGAGTTAACAGAAGTAGAAAAAGCTCTTGCAGAGCTCGATAAAACAGTTGATACAGCAAATATCTATAAATCAGTAGGTTCACTATTAGTAAAAACTAATAAAAAAGATATGTTGAAAGAACTCAATGAGCGTAGAGAACTTGGCAACACAAGAGTAACCGTTCTTGCAAAACAAGAAAATAACGTACGCAGTAGTCTGAAGGAGATTCAGGCTAAGATTGAAGAAGCTAGTAGTGGAAAGGCGCAATCACAAAATAACTAAACGATACCAAAGAGCCCCATCCAAATTCCCATTCTTAAAACCTAAACGGTTGAATCGGGCTATTGTTATTTGTCATAGGCATGCGGATGTTGATGCTTACTGCTCAGCTTATGGAGTTACAAATATTCTTAATAAAATCAAAAAAGGTGTTCAGGTAGAAGTTGTTGCACCAGAAGGATTAAGTTTACCTGCTAGAAGGGTTGCAGAGAAATATCCTGTTCAACAGAATGAAAAAATAGATTTTGATAATATTGACTTGGCTGTAGTTGTGGATACAGGTCATCTTGCACTTCTTGGTGAATACGCTGAACCATTTAAGAATGCAAAATGTCTGAAAGTATTTCTGGATCATCATCCTCTCAACAATACGATAACTGATATCGCAGACCATGTTTTTACAAATGAGATAGCAACTTCTACAAGTGAATTAGTTACAGAAATCTTTTCGACATTAAAATTAACTATTTCTAAAGATGTTGCACAGGTTCTATTAACAGGAATAATCTTTGATTCACAACATTTGAGACTCGCTGACCATAACACCATCAAAATTGTTTCAAAACTTTGTGAAAGAGGAGCCTCAATTAGAGATTCCATGGAGATTGGAGGAATGTCAAGGGATAGATCTGAACGAATTGCACGTTTGAAAGGCATGCAGCGACTTTCACTTTTTACTCTTGGGGACTGGGTGGTTGGATTTACTAAGATAGGGTCTCATCAAGCATCGGTTGCAAGAGCTATGATAGATTTAGGAGCTGACTTGGCGATTGCCGTGGGTGAAGATACAGGAAGGTCAAGATGTTGCTTACGGGCTTCGCACTCTTTTCACAAAATAACTGGAATTCATTTAGGAATTAATATTGCACAAATAATTGCAGAGAATATGGGCGGTGTTGGAGGAGGACATCCAACTGCATCCTCATTTACTTTAAACACTTCTCCTGAGAAGTTAGTTAATAGTGTATTTAGGGTAGTAGAGAATTCTTTAGCTGTTAAGAAAAAGAGTTTAAAGTAATGAATTCTAAACATAAATCATTACTATATTATTGGTAATTACAATAAACTTATTATGATGTGGAGAAAGGGAGCTATGCGAACCATTCTTGCCAGAAATAAGAAACCAATCAGGAAATAAGCAATCAACATCAAAATATACCTTAAACCGAAGCAAATCCATCACATCCATCGCAATATTCGCTGCAATTGCCATAGTGTTACATATTTCTCCATTAAAGATGCCAGCACCATATGCCCCATTTTTAATATATGAATTTTGGGAGATTCCTATAATTGCAGCCTTTTATCTTTATGGAGCCAACATAAGTTTGGCTGTAGCTATCATAAATTTCCTAAGTTTATTGGTTATTTTCCCAGGAACACTTCAAGCAGGACCAATATACAATTTATTAGCAATAATAGCTATGATAATGGGATTACTAATAGTATACAGAATAACTGAGAAAAGCCCAAGGTTTCAGAGTAGTGCTCGGTTGTTCTGGTTGACGATAATAATAGGGCCATCCGTTAGAGTATTAGTCATGACGGGAGTAAACGCACTGCTATTACCGATGCCACCACCTTTAGGTTTTAATGCACCAATAGGAGACCTGGAGCAGGTTCTCGGACTCCCTCCAGGAACAATGCTTCTATTCATAGCATTCTTTAATTTTTCAGTGGCATTATATTCAATATTGATAGCTCGGATGGTCATTAGGGCAGTTAGTAATGCAATACGTATACCTGTAAAATATGGAGTGTGAATATATAACCACATTACATATAGAAAGAGGTATGGTACCTGAGGAGAGAAAGTCTGATAATGGTTTAATAATATCTTTTGAAGATCGTACCTATAGTTATCTGAACTGTAAAGAACCAGCAATACAAAATATTAATCTAACAATATCTCCTGGAGAAATAATATTAATTGCAGGACCTAGTGGATGTGGTAAATCAACTCTTCTAAGATCAATAAATGGTCTAATCCCACACATGTATCCAGGTAATTCATCAGGAAAAGTGTCTATTGATGGGTTATCGGTTGATAAAACTTCAATAACAGAAATAGCAAAGAAAGTAGGTTTCGTTTTTCAAAATCCGGAGAACCAGATATTCATGTTTTCAGTAGAACGCGATGTAGCATTTGGATTAGAGAATTTAGGATTACGTCATGAAAAAATCCGTGAACAAGTTGATTGGGCAATTCAGCTTCTGAATATAGAGAAATTGGTAAATCGAGCACCACATGAATTATCAGATGGGCAGAAACAGAAAGTTGCATTAGCAGGTGTTTTAGCAATGAAACCTAGAATACTCATTTTGGACGAACCAACCTCTCTTTTGGATCCATTCACCGCATTGGAGTTAGTAGAGATCATAAAAAAAATTAATCAGAATCTTGGGGTAACAATACTCATTGTCGAGCACAGACTTGATCTTCTCATCAATGCAGCTACAAGGATAATCTGTATGAGTAAAGGTAAAATTCTATTTGATGGAGAACCTAGAAAAGTTCTAACAGAAAAAAAACTCCCAAGAATTGGTATAGGAATTCCAACAATTACCCGTTTACATAGAATTCTAAACGAAGAAAAACCGGTTTTTGGCAAGATTCCTTTATCTGCAGATGAGCTAGCAACAAATCTAAAACTGATTTTAAAATGATAGAGTTTTCTTCTGTAGAATATCGACACCCAAATGGAGTTTTAGCACTTAGAAATATTGATCTAAAAATAAGAAAAGGAGAAGTTTTGGCAATAGTGGGAGAGAATGGAGCAGGAAAGACCACTCTCATAAAACATACAAATGGACTACTAAAACCAAGTAAAGGAAAGGTAACTGCTTTTGATATGGATACAAATGATGAAAGTGTAGCTAATTTATCTCGAAAAATAGGAATAATTTTTCAAAATCCAGATCATCAAATCTTCTCAGAAAGTGTTGAAAATGAAGTAAAGTTCGCTTTAAAGAATTTTGGGTTTAAAGAAGAGGCAATATCAGAAAGACTAGAGTGGGCACTGAATTTCTTCGATTTAGAGAGATACCGAACCACATCACCAATGCTTTTGAGTGGAGGAGAAAAAAAGCGTCTTTGTATTGCATCAGTATTGGCATGGGACCCAGATGTTGTGGTTATGGATGAGCCCACAGTAGGTCAAGATTTTATTCAAAAAGAACGCCTCACTAAGATTATTCAAATGCTTGTATCTAAAGGTAAGACAGTTGTGATAGTTGCACATGATATTGAATTCATCTGGCCTCTTCAGCCTAGGGTCATAGTCATGTGTGGGGGAAAAATAATTGCGGACAATAAAGCTGGTAAGATTTTTCAAGAAAGAGAGTTATTGGATAAAGCTAGAATTGTTAAACCTCAACTCCAAGAATTATCAGAAAAAATACATGGTGAATCATCAGGCGCATTTTCAAATATTTATGATGCTAAACAATGGATTATCAGTAAATTAAAAAGTGATTAGAAATGCAATGGATAGCTCAAGGATTTATATTTAGACACACAACTTCTCCATTCCACCAACTAGATCCTCGTGTTAAACTTTTAGTATCTATAGAACTTTTCACGTTATCACTTCTCGTTGATTCACTACCTGAAGTCATAATAGCTCTCTCAGGAATATTTGCAATAGCCAGTATATCTAAGATATTGAGAAGAATAAGTAGAACACTAACCTATACTTTGTTTTTCGCAATCATCATATTTTCAATCAATATTCTCGTAGGTTATCCATTAATGGATGCATTTGTAATTGCAGTTCGGTTTTTAGCAATTGTTGGTTCAACTTCCATCTTCTTTCTCACTACTCCTCCTGATGAATTAGAGCTAGTCATGAAGTGGTTTCGTTTACCAAGAGATATTGTGTTCGCCTTTGTTACAGCAGTAAGATTTGTTCCGGTCCTGATGATGGATGCACTTCAAATAATGGATGCACAAAAATCGCGAGGACTAGAACTACAAAAAGGAAACATTTTTTCGAGATTTAGACGTTTCATTCCAATACTTATTCCATTGATAGTTGATGCAGTCCTTCGAAGTGGAGACTTGGCAGAAGCAATGGAAGCAAGAGCATATGGTGCAGTAAAGAAACCTACTAATTTGTATCAATTAGAGATTGGAGTATGGGGAAAGGTTGCAACAATATTAAGCATCATATTAATTGTACCATTGGCATATTTATTTTTATTTTTAATGTAATAATAAACCATACATCTAAATGAGGAAAAGTTTTTGGTCTTAATCAGATTAATAAATGCTAATTAAGATTGATATGTAGGATAATTTGAATTAAATTAGTCTTTTAGAGTCTCATCGCGCTCATGAGTTTTTGCAATAATGCCTCCTTCAATATCTCTATGAGCACCTATTGCACTTAGAATTGTTTCTTGCAGGAGATAGGCATAAAACTCAAATTCTCCACCACCATAAAATGTTGGGTGCTCATTAAGTTGAGCTTTTAGATAACTCCATCCTTTCCCTTTTTCCATTCCACCAGGTAATAATAACAGAACATCCGAATACTTTGCTAGAGATGTATTATTATACGATGTAATTGATACAATTTTTGCACCAATTTTATGAGCTTTTTTCGCAACCTCTACAACCTCAGAAGTATCGCCAGACCCTGAAAATAATATAACCATATCATCCGAAGATATAACTTTCTTTATTACATCACCCAAAAAGTTTACAGGTTTGAATTCAAAATGGCTCAACCGTAAAGCAAAACAAACAGCAATTGCACCAGATCTCCCTTTTCCATAAATATGTACAGAAGAACAATTCTCCAATATATCATATATTTTCTCTATTTCTGCTTTTTGATTAAAAATAATATCTGGAAATTCATCAGCATATGTCTTCATTATTTTTGCATGTTCGAATGCTTCATTGGAAAAACGTTGAAGCTTCACAATTACCTATCTCAGTGAGTCGACTGAAAATGAAGTATTTATTATTTCCTTTTCTTAATTATTTACAAGATCTTGTCAAATACATCATCTTCAGAAACAGTATCTTTTATTGGTCTTAAAATCATTCTGCATTCTGGACAATATTTGTCTTTTATTCTTGAAGTAATTCGTCACAATAAGTCTTCAGGTGAAAGTATTGTCATTTCTGCTTACGGGATAAAAGCAGATTGGTATCGCAATATTATATTAAAACCAGCTTTAGAAATACAGATAGGTACGAAAAAATTTGTTCCTATACAACGTCTTCTTTCTGAAGATGAGGCTTTTGAGGAATTTGTTGAGTATGAACGCCTTCATCCTTTTGCGGTCAAAAATCTGTCAAAACTAATTGAAATCCAGTATGACGGTTCAGAAAATGGATGTAAATTGCTTGTAGATTCATTTCGTATGGTTTCTTTTCGCCCCAGGTCTATTGATAATTAAACAATAAAAGATGGTTAGGTGCTTTCTTCACATACATCTATAGACTATAATCTATATATTTCCATGCAGTTAAAAGATTAATACCTGAAAAAAAACACCGTATGTTCTAGAGAGAAATTAGGATGGCGAAGTTTAAGAGTACAAAAGAAGTTATGAAGATCATAGGCAATAAAGACCAGATCAGGAAACTGTAAGACGTTAGTCTACAGCCTGCGTTTCGGGGTCATTGCCCACGTAGATCATGGAAAAACTACAATGTCAGATTCGCTTCTGGCAGCTTGCGGTATGCTCTCGCCTTCCGTTGCAGGTCAAGCTAGAGCTTTAGACTCTATGGATATGGAACAAGAAAGAGGGGTTACAATTAATGCTGCTAATGTAACTCTGTACTATGAGACCGAAAATACAGGATATGTTATGAATATGATAGATACTCCTGGGCACATTGATTTTACTGGTAAAGTAACAAGAAGTCTAAGAGCCATCGATGGTGCAGTTGTTGTTTGTGATTCAGTTGAAGGTGTTATGACTCAAACTGAAACTGTAACCCGCCAAGCTTTAGAGGAAAGAGTTCGTCCAGTTTTATTCGTGAATAAGATAGATCGATTGGTAAAGGAGCTTAGACTTACTCCTGATAAAATGCAGGAATGGCTTGCTAAAATTGTCAGTGATTTTAACAGACTAATATCGACTTATGCAGAACCAGAATATCGCGAAAAGTGGAAAGTGAATATTCAGGAAAGTACTGTAGCTTTTGGATCTGCGAAGGACAAATGGGCTTTCACATTTGATTTGTCTAAAAAAAGAGGAGTAAAATTTAGTGATATTTATGATGCTTATGTAAAGGATAAGGTTGAGGAACTTGAAGAAAAATTTCCACTTCATGAAGCAGTACTCAGCATGGTGATAAAGCACCATCCACCACCACATGTTGCACAAAAATATCGTATTCCAGCTATTTGGAAAGGAGATTTAGATTCAGAGTTAGGTAAGGCACTTTTGAATTGCGACGATAAAGGACCAGTAGTAATGATGTTAACAAATATCGTCGTCGATCCTCAAGCAGGGGTAGTAGCGACAGGTAGACTATTCTCTGGAACAGTAGAGAGCGGAATCAAACTGAATCTTTTAGGAGAGAAAAGAGAGGGTCGAATTCAGTCTGTTAACATATTTATGGGAGCAGCTCGTGAAATAGTTGACAAAATTTCAGCTGGCAATATTCCTGCTCTTTTAGGCCTTGAGTATGCACGAGCTGGAGAAACAATATCGACAGTGAAAGATGTTCATCTCTTTGAAAATATAAGATATGTTTCTGAACCTGTAGTTCAAGTTGCTGTAGAATCAAAACATCCACGTGAACTTCCAAAACTCGTTGAGGCAATGAGAAGATTAAGCATAGAGGATCCAAATTTGGTCGTCAAGATAAATGAGGAAAGTGGAGAAATGTTAATGGCTGGTATGGGACTTCTACATCTAGAAGTAGCAACCACTCTTCTTCAAGATGCAGGTCTAGAAATAATAACATCTGAACCTTTGATTAACTATAGAGAAACTATTCAAGGAAGAGCTGGACCATTTATGTCAAAATCACCAAATAGACATAACAAGATATTCATGAGAATAGAACCTCTTACACCAGAAGTTATTGAAGTAATACGAACCGGTAAGATTCATGAAAACATGGATAAGAAAGAGATGACCATGATTCTTCGAGAGAAAGGTTGGGGTACTGACGAATCGAAAAAGGTTGTAGGATTAGATGAACGAGGTAACTTATTTGTTGATGGTACCAAAGGAGTCCAATTTCTGCAGGAGTCTTTAGATTCGATGAGGGCAGGATTCACAGACGTTATGACAAATGGTCCTCTAGCTTATGAATACTGTAGAGGACTTAAAGTGATATTACATCATTATGTTCCCCATGAAGACCCAGCTCACAGAACATACGCACAATTGATGCCAGCAACTAGAAGAGGAATATTAGGTGCTGCATTATCAGCTAAACCTGTTCTTCTAGAACCTATATTGGGGATAGAAATAAAATGTACAGCTGAGCAAATAGGTGCAGTCTCAGGTGTGATATCATCTAAAAGAGGGAAAATGTTGAATGTGGAACAGAAAGGTGTTCTTACAATGATTGACGGTGAAGTACCTGCTTCAGAAACATTTGATTTATCTCAATCTATGCGTGGTGCAACATCTGGAAAAGCCATCTGGAACACTCATTTCAAGGCTTGGTCACCTGCACCAAAATCAGTAATGTCTGAAATTGTTTCAGATATTAGAAAACGAAAGGGATTGGATCCAGAACCACCGAGGGCCTCAGAATTCATAGATAAAGAATAAAAACAATTAACCCATTTTTCTGATTAATCTTCTTAGAAAAATATAGAAAGAAAGTGTACATAAATATAAAAAAAGAAGATTTTAAATTTATAATTTTATGCTTTCTTTAATTGTTCTAGAAAATTAACTAAAAGTGGAAGAAATGTTCCTACATCAGATACAAGTCCTACAGCTTGCCCGGAACCCCGATCCAGAAGTTTTGTCACCGAAGACGGTGTTATATCTACTGCAATAACCTTTACAGTAGATGGAAGAAGGTTTCCTACTGCAATTGAATGAAGCATAGTTGAGATCATAAGTACAACATTAACATCTTTGAGAACTTGTTTATACGCCAATTGTGCCTGTACACTATCGGTAATTACTCCAGGTAAAGGTCCATCATCTCTAATACTGCCTGCTAAAATGTAAGGCACATTATTTTTAATGCATTCGTATATGATTCCACTTTTCAATCTTCCTTTTTGAAGCATTTTTTCAAGAGATCCAGCCTTGAATACCTCATTTATAGCTTCAATATGATTCCTGTGACCCCTAGAGGCTAAAGTCCCATCAGCAAGATTCAAGCCAAGAGAAGTTCCAAATAAGGAATATTCGACATCATGAACAGCCAGAGCATTACCTGTTAAAAGAGAATCCACATAACCATCTTTGATTAATTTTGCTAGAGAAATATCTGCACCTGTATGAACAACAGCTGGACCGGCAACTACAACAACTTTTCCTCCTTGTTGTTTAGTTTTGAAAATATCTTCTGCTATTCTTTGTGATATAGTTTGAGTGGGTTTCTCAATTGAACTTTGGCTGCTCATAAACTGAAAAACACCTACCCCTTCTCGTGGTCGTTCAGGTGGGACCACCTTTATGCCTGTTTCACCAATAACAATTACATCTCCTTTTTTTACTTCTTGAATTGGTTTACATTCTGCTCTATGATTTTTCCAATCCAGCATTATAGCTTTATCCATCATTTGGTTCTCAACTTCTATCCAATCATCATCAATGAACACATAGGTTGGATTATTTGTGGTACTATAGAAATTATCAGGTAGTACTCTATCGTTTGGAGCAATTTGATACTGGACGATTTCAAGTTTAACAGGTATTGCACCATCTCGATATATTTCTTCAAGCATTTTGTTTAGATGAAGTTGAGTACGACCTCTCACTAAGAGACGAGCATAACTATAATCACCAGTTTTTCGACCTATTTTGAATTGTTCTACTTCAAATTCGCCCTTAAGATCCATGATTCTATCAAATATTCTGGATAATATCATGGAGTCAATGAGGTGTCCTTTTACTTCTATCCTCTGAGTGAAATTTTTACCTGAATTTTGTTTTTTATTCATTTCAAGTTCCATCCCAACTTTTGCGGAGAATGTGTTAGTAGCCAATATGTGTAGCCGTCTATGAGAGCTCGTTTACTTGCCTCAGTGATATTTCCAGATACTGAGGTAGCAGCCCATCTAAGACCATCTTCACGAAATTCAATAAAGACTCTAACTGGTGAAGCGGTTCCTCCTACACTATCTACAACTGTAACTTTGTAGTTCACTAGTCTGACTTTATCAAGATCTGAAAAACGACAAACTAGAGCTTTCCGTATAGCTATATCAAGTGAGTGAACAGGTCCAATACCTTCACCAAATTCGTGATAATTTTTTCCATTAACTTCAACTGTTACCTCAGCAATTACTTTCATAGTTTTTTCTTTAATGATTGATACTTTCCATCTTCTTATTTTAAATGGTTCAATATTCTGATTAAGTTCTTTAAGTATGATTAAACTAAGAGTTGCATCTGCGTTTTCTAGATGATAGCCTTCTGATTCAAGTTTCTTAACTTGTACCATGACCTTTTCAGCAACATCTGTTCGATCGGTTATATCAAACCCGAGGTCCTTTGCCACTCTTATGATTCCGGATTTTCCAGAAAGCTCAGAAACAAGAAATTTGCGTTTGTTTCCCACGACCTCCGGATTGATATGTTCATAGGCACTCGAATGCTTCAAAATAGCATTAACATGCATACCAGCTTTATGTGAGAAAGCACCAGACCCAACATAAGGCTGATGAGGTTTAGGGGGTATGTTAGTTAATTCGTAAACATACTTTGAGAGAGAAGTTAATTCCTTCAAATTCTCCTTAGAAGTTTTATCATTCCCAAGTATATCTAGATTCATTTTATATTTCAAAGAGGGTATCACCTGGCATAAATCCGCATTACCACATCTTTCTCCAAAACCATTAATTGTACCTTGAATATGAGAAGCACCTGCTTTCACTGCAGATAATGTATTTGCTACAGCTACACCTGCATCATTATGACAATGTACACCTACCATTGAATTGATTGCAGCCACAGTTTTTTCAGTTATACATCCAATATCGTGAGTTAATGTTCCCCCATTGGTATCACATAGTACTAAAGCTCGTGCACCAGCCTTTTCAGCGATCTTCAAAGTTTTTATAGCATAATCAGGGTCTGATTTGTAGCCATCAAAGTAGTGCTCTGCATCAAAAATAACTTCTCGTTCGTGGCTTCTCAGATGCTTAATCGAATCAAATATCATGTTCAGATTCTCTTCAAATGTGGTATTAAGGACATTCTTAACGTGAAGCCCCCAAGACTTTCCGAATAGGACCACAGTTTCTGTTTTGGTATCAAGAAGTTGTGAAAGAGAAACATCATCTTGAGAATTAATATTTTTTCTACGGGTACTACCAAAGGAAACAATTTTTGAATGCCTCATATTCAGTTTTTGAGATGCCTTGAAGAATTTATTATCTTTAGGGTTAGAACCTGAAAATCCTCCTTCAATAAAATCGAATCCTAGTTGGTCAAGCCTTTCGGCTATACTTATTTTATCTTGAAGAGAGAACGTTACACCTAGAGTTTGTGCGCCGTCTCGTAGTGTAGTGTCAAGGACTTCAATAATCGAATCGATCCATTTGCCCCCTTTTTTTGGAGGGCCTGATTATTCGTATATAAGGGTAATGGTTCAATAAGTGAATAAGCCTTTCAACAACTAAAAGAAAAGAATCTGGATTTTTATGTTTATACAAAATGATTATTTATATAAGCAGAAATTGGAAGACTTGACTGTGAAATTTATTCCTGAAAATGTGATAATATCAGATTTTTGGAAGAAATACTTCAGACACCCAGATGGGTGGAGAATATATTCTGGTATTACCTCTGATGGGCATCCTGAACTTTTAATTTCTGGAGAAAAGGAATCATGGTTAATTAGGCGTGATAGTCTATACAATGGAAAACTTGGAATTGGGGGGAGATTGGATGGAGATATATCGATTAACCCGAGAGTTGATTCATTTGGTTTCAGAGAAATACCGAATCAATATTTGAATAAGATTTTATCTATGAACAATGAAGAGATTGGTCACGAAGAAAAAACGAAGATAATTGCTGCCTTATTAGAGAAACCTCCCACTACACTTGAGAAGATTAAATCATCCAGTGTAATCCGTGGACCTATGGTGCAGTCATCTTGTGCTTTGCCGATAATTTCTAAGGAGCAGGAAGAACTGGATAGCAAACTAAATATTGAAATGAATAAGTGGAAACGTAGAATTTCTTATTTACAGTAAAATTCCGACATAAGATTATGATAATATCTCATCAACTAAACTTGGGCATTATAATAGCTGGATAAAAAACGCCGGGAGTGGGATTTGAACCCACGAGACCCGAAAGGGTCACGGGCTCTCAAGGCCCGCGCATTATTATGGACCGTAGTTGACCACTCTGCCATCCCGGCGAAAGCCTTAAGCTTTTTAGCTCTTTTTAAAACTGTTGAAAAATATTCTTTTAGTTCTATCCATACAGATAAATGAAAGTGAAATAACTAAATCTGTGAAGTTTTTGAGCGATTTATCCCGTCTTGAAATTTATATTAAAACATTTGGTGCAATAATATTACTGTTAGGAATAATTGCAGTAGGTTACACTATAATTCTGTTTTATGGGACGCTTCCTGAATCGAAGTACGGGATGGTTGCTGGGTTTTCAATCGGATTATTTTTATTATACACAGGGTCCGTATTATTTAGGTTTAAGCAGATAACAACTGGTCACATAGTTTATGAACATGAGATATTGTAATGATGCATACTCATTTTTTGTGTACAAACTTCGATTCACATATCTAGAGATACAATTTAAAGATACATCAACTGGTAGAGGTTTTAATTGAAACGGTATATTTTTCTGGAACATATGACGGATGCATTAATCGAATCATATGGAACAAATCTTGAAGAAGCATTCGATAATGCAGCTCGAGGTCTTGTTGATACTATGGTGGATATTAAGACGATTAAAGAAAATATTGAGGAAAAGTTTGAAGTATCTGGTAGAGATTTAAAAAATTTGCTTTACAATTGGTTAGAATCAGTCTTGGTAAAGGTTACTTTGAATGAATTTGTCTTTTCTTCATTCAATGTAAAAATTCAAAAAAATATATTTGGAGGTTTTGAAATTAAAGGAGTAGGTTTAGGCGAAAAATTAGACTTAAAAAAACATAAACCAAAAACTGAGGCAAAAGCTGTTACGTATCACTTGATGCGTATCAACGAGAAGAAAGAACAAGTATCTGTAAGATTCTTAATAGATCTCTAGACTTTAGATATGTTTTGAGAAAAGGAATCTAGCTGAAATTCCTCAAGTTAGCAAGAGATTTAAATGCGAGTATTTTTTACGTCAATATAGTGTAAAGATAAGGATGGGTATAGAATCCACAGTGCTTACGGAATCTAATTTTAATATGATAATGAGTAATGGCAAAGCTGTATTGGTAGATTTTTGGGCAGAATGGTGTGGACCATGCAAACAAATGCATCCGATATTTGAAAAGCTTGCAGCAGAGTATGGAGATAGAATAGTCTTTGCCAGACTTAATGTTGATGATAATGGAGATTTACCATCTAAATATCGTGTTATGTCGATTCCTACGTTTATGGTTTTCTCTGGAGGGAAGCCCATCGATCAGGTTGTAGGTGCAATAGGTGAAGATGGGCTTAGACATTTTATTCAAAAGCACATTAATGCCACCTAAACCACTTTACTTTTCTCATTATTTTTTAGAATTAAGAGAATCTTTGAGTTTATTCAGTAGACCGCCATGCTGGATTATATCCAATATAAATGGAGGCAGAGGATTAGCTTGGAATATTCCAGTAGTCCTTTTATTAGTTATTTTTCCTTCATTCAAATTAACTGATAAAGCATCACCCTCTCGAACTTCATTCCATAAATCTAAACATTCAAGGACTGGAAGTCCTATATTTATCGCATTTCGGTAGAATATTCTCGCAAAAGATTTTGCAACAATACATTTTACACCTGCGTTCTTTAGAGATATTGGAGCTTGCTCACGACTAGAACCTGAACCAAAGTTTTCACCAACTACTAATATCGAACCATTACGACTTTTATTATAAAAATCAGGATCTATACCATCCATTGCATGTTGGCCCAACCTTTTCTCGTCTGTTATGACTAAGTATTTTCCAGGTATTATAAGGTCGGTATTAATATCATCACCATATTTTAGTACATTAGCATCAACAATCAAGAATTATATCACCTCAGTTTACTTGGATCTGTAATTTGCCCTGTCAGTGCTGAAGCTGCAGCTACTGCTGGAGAACTCAGATATAGCTTCGAATTGGGGTCACCCATTCTGCCAATGAAATTTCGATTTGTTGTACTTAAACAGGTTTCTCCTGATGCAAGAATACCAAGATGCCCACCATAACATGCTCCACATGAGGCTGTAGCTATAGCTGCACCAGCCTCAACGAATGTTTGTATTAAACCTGTATTCATTGCTTCAACAAATATCTCTTGTGAAGCAGGTACAACTATTAACCGTGTTCGAGTGCTTACTTTTTTGCCTTTCAATATATTAGCAGCTACCTGAAGGTCCTGGATTCGACCATTCGTACAGGAACCCAGATATATTTGATCAAGTTCGATATTATCTAATTCAGAAACAGTTGTTACATTGTCCACTGCATCTGGGCAAGCTACCTGAGGAGACATATTGGTCACATCAATATCCATAGTTCTTTCATATTCAGCATCTTTATCACTCTTTAGAAGTGTGAACGAATCAGAAGTTTTGCTTTTGACATAATTTGTAGTTTTATCATCCGGTTCTACAATACCAGCTTTTGCACCCACTTCAATGGCCATGTTGCAGAGAGTCATACGGCTAGATACACTCATATCTTTTACAGTTGAGCCACCAAATTCTAGTCCCATATAGGTAGCACCACTGAATCCAATTTCCTTTGCCACGTGTAAGAAGAGATCTTTGGCACCAACGAATTTACTGAATTCACCACTAACATCTATTTTAACCACTCTGGGTACTTTGAACCAGAGTCTTCCAGTTATGAATACTGATGTCATCTCAGTTGAACCAATCCCTGTTGAAAACGCACCTAATGAACCGTAAGTTACTGTATGAGAATCTGCCCCGACAATAACTTCTCCTGGTTTTACGTATCCTTTTTCCATCATAACTTGATGACAAACCCCACCTCTCCCAACATCATAGAATCCAGGTATACTGAATTCTCTTGCGAATGCTCTAACAATACGGTGCAGTTCAGCTGCTTCAGCTGTTGGTGCAGGGATAGTGTGATCCAAAATGATAGCTATACGATTAGGGTCCCAAACTTTCTTTGCACCTACATCTCTGAAATAATTCGCCACTAAATATCCAGTTATCTCGTTTATCATTGCATAGTCAATTTTAGCATCGATAATCTGATCCGGTACCACTTCGTTCATTCCTGCAGCTTTACTGAGTATTTTTTCAATAATATTCAAATTGTTATCGCTCTTCATATGATTTGCAGTTTAATAGAATTATCATTTTATTTAGGTATTTTAGAATCCATGTTTCTTCTTTTTATCAATACTTTATTTATTCCATCAAGCATTGCTTCTACACTTGCTACCACTATATCTTCTCCTGCAGCACTCGCAGAAGCAGATACACCTTCCGAATCTTCAACCTTTATGCGTACTTCGGCTAAAGCATCGGATCCTCCTGTAATAGATTCAAGTCTGTATTCATTGAGCATAATCTCGCCAAAACTTGCTGTTGCTTTCTGTAATGCTTTCATAGCAGAATCAACAGGACCTACACCTGTTTTTGATGCAACAAAAATCTTATTGTCAATCGTCACTCTTACAGAAGCTGTAGGTACCATACGTAAACCTGTCATTATCGAAAAGTCTTGCAATTTTACTATTTTTTCTTCAAGTGAAGTTTGACCTGCAACAGCTCTTGCTAATGCTGAAAGGTCTGAGTCACTCAGTCGCTTCCCTTTATCACCAAGCTCCTTAACTTTTGCAACAATATCACTTAATTGATTTTTGGAAACATCTATCCCAAGCTCCTTTAACTGTGCCGATATTCCGTGTCCTCCTGCATGTTTTCCTGCCTGAATCCATCTTCGCCTTCCAACTAGCTCAGGTGCCATTGGTTCGTATGTCATAGGCATAGTCAAAACACCATGTGTATGTATACCAGATTCGTGTCCAAAAGCATTGTCTCCGACTATTGCCTTGTTGGGAGGTAATGCTATTCCTGTAATTCTGGAAATAAGTTTAGATGTTTCATATATCAATTGAGTTTTGATATTTGTTTTCTTTCGGTGTAAGCTATAAAGCGACATAACAAACTCTTCAAGGGAAGCATTACCAGCTCGTTCACCTAATCCATTTACAGCAACATGCGCTGTCTTTGCTCCTGCATTTATCCCTGCTAATGTATTTGCAACTGCAAGCCCAAAGTCATCATGACAATGTAGGCTAATGGGAATATTTACAACTGTTTTAATTTCTGTTACAAGCTTGAACATTGCCTCCGGGGTAATAACTCCAACTGTATCAGGGATGTCTACTCGATCAGCACCTGCATCGCAAGCTGCATTAAAAATTTCTTTTAGAAATGAAATATCAGATCTGGTTGCATCTTCTGCTGAAAATTCCACAATTACACCATGAGATTTGCAATATTCGATAGCTTCAACTGCTTTTTCAAGGGCCTCTTCTCGTTTTATCTTCAGTTTATGTTTTAAGTGAAGGTCGGATGTGGCAATGAATGTGTGAATAGAATCAACATTACAATCCAAAGCTTCATCAATATCTTTTTTACTAGTTCTTGCTAGGGCACATATTTCTGCGTTAAGTTTTTCTTTTGTTATTAACTTGACAGATTCTTTCTCACCTTTAGATGTAATAGGAAATCCCGCTTCTATGATGTCGACACCTAGACGATCAAGTTGTTTCGCTATTTGGAGCTTATTTTCTCGAGTTAAAGATACTCCAGGAGTTTGTTCACCATCACGCAGAGTGGTGTCAAAAATACGAATTTTTTCATCATTATTACTCATTTTTTTGTTCCTCTTTGTAAGGCAGTTATCCCAGTTCTTGCCATCTCCTTTATTCCATATCCTGATACAATATCTATGAATGCATCTATTTTCTCTGGTGTACCTGTTACTTCAACAATCATAGAACCTGGAGAAACATCTATTACACGATTACGAAATATGCTGCAATAATTGGTAAGTTCTGAGAGGGACTTGTTTGATGAAAATTGAATTTTTATTAAAGCTAACTCTCGTTGCACAGTATCTTCGTAATCAAAAACTTGAACTTTAACAACATCGATTAACTTGCTCATCTGTTTAACTGTCTGCTCAGCAACATCTCTATCACCATAGATAGTGATAGTCATCTTTGAGAGACCATTCTCTTCTATTGGCCCTACACTTATGCTATCAATATTGAAACCGCGCCTTCTGAACATATTCGCAACTCTGAATAGGACACCGGGTTTATTTTCAACAACGGTTGAAAGTATGAATGTGTTCTCCATCATTTCTGCCCCTCAGAATCGAATAATACTTCATTTAATCCTCTACCGGGTGGAACAAACGGAAAGACATCTTCTTCAGGTGAAACAGGACAATCTATCACTGTAGTGACATCACTAATAATAGCTTCTTTGAAGGCTTTCTCAAATTCTTTGATGGATTGAGCATGAAGACCTTGAGCACCATATGCTTCAACTAATTTCACAAAATCAGGTATGTTGCCTAGTTTGACACCAGAATATCTTCTATCATAAAATAGTCTCTGCCATTGCTCAACCATACCGAGTGTTGAATTATTCAGTATAACAACTATCACAGGAATGTCTTCAGCCATACATGTTGAAAGAGAGTTTTCTGTCATCCTAAAGCTACCATCACCAGCAAGGTCAACAACAGGTACATCTGGTTTTGCAACTTTTGCGCCAATCGCAGCAGGGAATCCAAAACCCATTGTACCTAATCCAGTGGATGTTATCCAAGTTCGTGGTTCTATAACCTGATAATAGAGTTCCCCCCACATCTGATTTTTTCCTACCTCAGTGGTGAGTATCCCATTTGATGGAAGAAGCTCCCGTATCTTCTTAACTATTTGAGATTGATATATCCCATTGCCACTACCAAAATCACCTTCTCTAATTTGTGATTTAATTTCCTGCACTCTTTTTTGCCATAAAGTCTTATCTTTCTTTACAATCTTTCTTTTCATCGATGCAATTAAAGACTTTAACGCTATTCCAACATCCGAAACTATAGGTAGCTCAACCTTCTTATTTTTACCAAGTTCAGCAGGGTCTATATCTATGTGGATTATTCGAGCATCTTTCCCGAATTCATCAAATCTTCCTGTAGATCTATCTGAGAACCTAACCCCAACAGCAAGAATACAATCAGCTTCACAAATTGTTTTATTAGCTTCAGGCCTACCATGCATCCCGATTGGACCTAATGATAGAGGATGATTCTCTGGAAAACCTCCTTTTCCAATGAGACTAGTCACTACTGGAGCCATAAGAAATTCAGCTACTTCACGGAGTAAAGTAGCAGCATTCGAGATAATCACTCCTCCTCCAGACCAGATTATTGGTTTATCTGAATTCAGAAGTAGATCAGCAGCCTTCTTTATCTGAACTGGATGCGGTGTTATATGTGGATTATACCCTCTGATATCCACTTTCTTTGGAACATTCATATCAGCCACATTTATTTGAATATCACGAGGGAGATCTATCAAAACAGGTCCAGGACGCCCTGTTGAAGCAATTTTAAAGGCCTTTTTAACAACAAGAGGGATTTCTTGGGGTTGCATAGGTTGGAAAGCATACTTTGTAACTGGTGTAACGATACCGACAATATCACATTCCTGAAAGGAGTCCTTCCCGATAGTAGGAGTAGCAACCTGACCTGTTATTGCAATTATTGGAGAGGAGTCAGCGAATGCAGTAGCTATTCCAGTCACTAGATTTGTAGCTCCGGGACCGGATGTAGCAATACATACTCCAGGCCTACCACTAGCACGAGCATATCCATCAGCCATGTGTGCTGCTGATTGTTCATGTCTCGCAAGTATATGTCGGATTTCACTATCCAATAAAGCATCATAAACAGGCATTATGGCTCCACCGGGTAGACCAAAGACTACCCTAACACCTTCATTCCATAACCCTTCTAAAAGGGCTTGACTACCAGATATTTTTGACATACTATAACATCTCATTCAAAAATTTTGACCCACATACACACAAACGATTTTTTTTGTGGTGTGGACTTAAATAAGTACTGATAGAGACAACACTGGAACATCGTTTGCTACCAGAAGAGTTAATCCTAATCGACTGGTAAAAGTTTCTAGTATGCTCATCATTTGTATAAAATTTCAAACTTGTTTATGTTTATAAGTTTTTTGTGTATTTGGAGAATATCATAAAAAAAAATTGAGTATTAGTTAAAATTTTAATCATATATAAATCAAAACAAATACATTTTTTTGTAAGTAAAACAACAATTAAATTATAAAGCATAGTAAAATGAAAAGGGATTGGAAGAACAATGCGTAGTGACATGGTTAAAAAAGGGATAGAAAAATCACCTCATCGTAGTCTTCTTCGGGCAGTAGGTCTTAATGACGAAGACTTCGAGAAACCCTTCATTGGAGTAGCCAATTCATTTGTAGATATAATTCCAGGACATATGCATCTGCAAGAGTTTGGCAAGATAATTAAGAAGTCGATTCGTGAAGCTGGAGGAGTTCCTTTCGAATTCAACACTATTGGTGTCGATGATGGCATTACTATGGGCCATGTAGGAATGAGGTATTCACTTCCAAGCCGTGAAATAATAGCGGATTCTGTAGAGACTATGGTTGAAGCACACCGCTTTGACGGTCTTCTCTGCATTCCCAATTGCGACAAGATAGTGCCAGGAATGCTTATGGGAGCCATAAGAACTAACGTACCTACAATATTCGTTAGTGGAGGTCCAATGAAAGCGGGAAAGACACCTAGTGGAAAAACTGTAGATTTGATATCTGTTTTTGAAGGTGTAGGAGCATATCAATCAAAAAAAATCTCAGAAGAAGAACTTAGGGAACTGGAAAGGTATGGATGCCCAGGATGCGGATCATGTTCCGGACTATTTACTGCAAATTCTATGAATTGTCTTTGTGAAGCTCTTGGATTAGCTTTACCTGGAAATGGAACAATTCTTGCTGATACATCTAAACGTGAAGAATTGGCAAAAAAGGCGGGTAAACAGATAATCAGACTTATTCAGAAAGATGTTAAACCTCGGGAATTAGTAACTCCTGAATCCTTGGATAATGCTTTGGCTCTTGACATGGCAATGGGTGGATCCACAAATACTGTTCTTCACCTATTGGCAATAGCTCATGAATCTAATGCAGATTTTATGGTTTCACGGATAAATGATATTATGGAAAAAGTACCTCATATTTGCAAAGTTAGTCCAGCATCAGATTGGCATATTGAAGATGTGGATAGAGCTGGAGGGGTATCAGCCATTCTTAAAGAGATAAGTCGTAAACCAGAGGTTCTTAATATGCATTCAATGACAGTAACTCTCAAGAGCTTGGGAGAAAACATATCCGATAGCAAAATATTGGATGATGAAGTAATCAGAAAGCTTGAAAATCCTTACAGTGCAAATGGAGGATTAATTGCCTTATACGGTAATTTAGCACCAGAAGGGTCACTTCTGAAAATAGGGGCAGTTGACCCAGATATTAAATATTTTGAGGGGCCAGCTGTAATATTTGAATCCCAAGAAGAAGCTGGAGAGAAGATATCGAAGAACAAAGTAAAATCTGGAGAGGTGGCTGTGATAAGGTATGAAGGCCCAAAAGGGGGACCAGGTATGCCTGAAATGCTAGCACCAACGGCTGCGCTAAATGGGATGGGTTTGGGAAAAGAAGTAGCATTGATCACTGATGGAAGATTTTCTGGAGGCACAAGAGGAATAAGTATTGGGCATATATCTCCAGAAGCAGCAGATGGTGGACCTATAGCTCTTTTGGAGAAAGGAGATACAATTCAGATTGACATTAAAAACCGAGAACTGAATGTCATCCTTGATGAGGATGACCTCGAGAATCGACGAAGAAAATGGAAACCCATTGAGCCAAAGGTTAAAAGTGGATATCTTTTAAGATATGCAAAGATGGTTACTTCAGCAAGTTCAGGTGCAGTATTGAAAACCTAACATTTTTATTATTCAAAGTTATACAATGGAAGATGCCTCTTTCACGTAGAAGAGTAATTTATTTAGCTGCAACTGTAGGGGGAGCTGCGGTAATTGTAGCGGCAACCGGAGGTAGTTTATACCTCAGCGGGAATATGAATGAAACGACTACAACTACAAGAAAGATCACTACAAAAACCTCAACGCAACAAATTAATCCAAAATCATATCCAAAGAACGCCTATCTTGATGGAGAAAAGAGTCTAGTCAGTGTTGTTCAAGGAACTGGGAATCAAGAAGATATTCCAAAAATGGTTAGGCGGAGTGTTGAACTTTTAGGAGGTTTAGAAAAGATAGATGTGAATGGTAGAAGTGTTCTAGTGAAACCAAATACTAACAGCAATAATGCTCATCCGGCATCTACTAATCCTTTGGTTGTTGGCACTATCGTTGAGATGTTGTTTGAAGCTGGTGCAGCTAAAGTTACCGTAGGAGATTCATCAAATATCAACAATAAAACTAGTGAAGTTATGCGTGACCAAGGAATAATGAAAGCAGTTGAAGATGCAGGAGGCGAAGTGATGTTTCTAGAAGATGAAGAGTATACAACAGTCCAGATTCCTGGAGGGAAATGGTTGACAGAAACAAGAATTTCAAAACCAATCTATGAAGCTGAGAGACTCATTAATGTACCTGTTGTCAAGAGCCATAATGTGACCAATTATACCATGAGTATGAAGAATTTTGTAGGCACTATTCATAGGGATAGCAGATTTGATCCAGAATGGAAACCCACAACAAAGGTTTTTCATGCCTGTGGAAATCCAGCGGAGGCCGCAGCTGAATTGAGTATCTTAGTAAATCCAGATCTCGTGATTATGGATGGTACCAAGAGCTTAGTATCTTATGGTGAATCTGATGATTCAGGAGAAGTACGTGATACAAATCTAATTATAGCAAGCGGAGATAGAATTGCGAATGATATTGTAGGGTTGAGCATAATAAAGAGTTATGGAATCTGGCCCGGGGTGGTTGATAAAGAGGTATGGGATCAACCCACAATAAAAAGAGCTCAAGAATTGAGTTTAGGCAGAGATAAAGAAGAAATAAGGATAATAGGAGAATCATTAGCAGGAGAAACAAAAATCGACGAATTAATGCAAACTATTTATGACCTAACTGGAGTTTCTCGTTTATAAATTCTAAAAAGAGTTAAATCCGTATGGGTTTTAGAACTTAATGAGGAGTCAAAGATAGGTAAACGAAAGGTCCTGAACGAAGCAAACCTAAAAAAACTTATGCTTCCAGAAGAAAATGAGCTACTAGCACGAGTCTTGAAGATGTCCGGCGGAGAACACCTCATAGTGCAATGCACAGACGGAAAAACAAGGATGGCAAGAATAAGGGGAAAGATGAAGAGACGTATGTGGGTAAGAGAAAACGACATAGTTATGATAGCTCCTTGGGACTTTAAGGATGACCGAGCAGACGTTTTGTGGAGATATACTGTTTCTCAAGTAGAATATTTACGAGAAAAGAAGTATTTACCAGATGGATTATAAACAAATACAAATTATTTTTTCCTTGAAAATATTTAGCAAGGTTTTTTAATAGATAATAATACGTTGGGTTAGGGAAGTATATGATACTTCAAGCGCTTTCAAATGTGTTTTACACGCCAAATGTATGGCAAAATCGATTCGTGGATGAAATAGGATTATTAATTGTCACTACTGGAATAATAGCAGTAACTGTCCATTTCATTGTAAGACACATAAGACCACCAATCAAGGAGTCACATTGATATTGAGTAACCAGACAGTACAACGATACGATTTGATACAAAGGATCTACCATTGGGCAAATCTTGGGGCATTATTAGTGCTATTATGGACTGGCCTCACAATATATGATTTGAATATTTTCGGAACAAGACCGTTCTCATCATTTGTTACTACCCTCGTTGGCGAGAATTTTATGCCGTTAATTTTTGGTTTACACATATACGCAGCATTTGCACTTTTAGGTGGACTTATTATGCATATCATTTATGACACAGGAATTAAAGGAATCTTTTGGAGTGAAATACCTTCAAAGGCGGACTTTAAAGCACAAAATATCTTAGCTAAGAATTTCCTAGGAATTTCAAAAGAATATGTAAAGTTTCCCAAGTTCAATATTGGACAAAAGATGTTACACATTGGATTTGCTATTGTGATTGTGCTTATAGGTGCGACAGGATTTATGATGAGTGCGAATTATCGATTCTTGGTTCCCATATGGTGGTTGCCTCTAAGCTTTGATTTCATATCATTTTGGGCAAGATACATCCATGATATGCTTACATTTGTTCTCATTACTATGGTAGTTATGCACGTTTACTTCGGAGTGAGAAGAGAGAATGCTCCTACTTTCAAGAGCATGTTTTCAGGTACAGTACCTAAAGAATATCAAGAAAAACATTTCTCTTCAAGTGATGAACCGGAGTTAATTCCAGCACCAGATGAAGAAGGATGATGTCATGAGCAAAGAATATCTATATATTCCAGTATTTACGGTGAATACTAAAAGAAGAAGGATGATGTCATGAGCAAAGAATCAGGAAAGATGACTACTTCTAGAAGAAAGTTTGTTGCAGGTGCAGCAATAATTGGTGCAGTAGCAACGATTGAAGGATCATCAGCTATTGGATATTTCAATCATACTACTGAACCTGGAAAGCCTCTAAAATCAAAAGGAGCGATTGTTGCAGATATGGATCTTTGTGTAGGGTGTAGAAGTTGCCAAGCCGCGTGTACAATGAACAATGATGGAGAAGTTCAACCTGACCTATCTAAGATACAGATAGTAAAGGACTACTTTTCAGGAGACTATTTACCTAATCCTTGTTCACAATGTGAATGGCCAGGATGTATGTATTCTTGTCCTACAGGAGCTTTGCAGGTAGATACAGGAAATGAAGATGGTGTTCCAGAGCTTCAAGGAAGATTGACATCTTTGCTTTCAGGTAAATTAACACCTGAAACAACTCCTGGTACTAATGCCCGAGTTGTAAATACTAGAGAGTGTATAGGTTGCCAACAGTGTGTAGAGGGGTGTGCTAAGATTTTTGATTTATCTCGTGTTAGGTTCAACAGTAAGAAGCAGATTGCAACAAAATGCCACTTATGTGGTGGTAACCCGCAATGTGTAAAATATTGCCCAGTAGGCGCTATAATGTATGCAAGTTCAGATGAAGGACTCACAACGGGTTATGACGGAAAAGGCAATATTATCTGGAGACCACCTGAAGCAAAACCTTTGAGAGAAGATGAACTCAGAGGCATTCTGTATTAATCGCCTTTTTTTCTAGCCAATAAAACTGTCATAGCAACCAACAAAAAGGCAATTAAGCCCAAAAATATGTAAACAAAGATAATCTCAAATGCACTTTCGTTTTGAGATGCAAAATGTGTAACAGTCGTTGTAGTACTAACAGTAGTTGTAGTAATAACAGTCGTAGTTACACTATTCGGTATATTTTCTGAAATACCAATTGCAATCAAAGTTCCTGGAACAATATTTTGCTTTGCTAAGCCATAACTTTCTTGCCGAGCAAATGAGGTAGCTCCCACGATTGTGAAAATTTTCTGATGGCCTTCTGAATCTTGTCCCATTGTGACCCCAGTAACTATTGGTGAACCTAGACGCAATGTATCTATTAGAATTCCTGAATCTTTATCAAAAAACCTCATATTTCCGTCAGTAAAACCAGAAAACAACATTCCACCTGAGACAACCATATGGGCTCTTTGGTTGCTTATTGGGTAGAACCAAGTCCATTTTATTTTTCCAGTAAATAGATCTCTAGCAACAATCGTGACATTTGCAGATAGATTTGTTATTGGGATTACACCACTAATTCTCCCTTCCCGCATTGGAAGAGTGGTGATTTTTAGTTGTGTGAATGCTGTATAATGATATACTGTACCTGTTTGTGGATCAAATGATTGATCTGTGCTAAAGGCACCATTGAAATAACTAGGAACAAGAGTTATTGGAGGTTCTCCATGATATAAACTGCGATCAGGTTGCTTAAACTCTTTCATATCGTACCAGCTGAATGGATCTGTAATATGGAAAGTTCTTTTTTCCGGATATATTTCATCCATAACTTGTATTATATGAATAGGTTCTCCAGTTCTTGCGTTTGAAACTATCCAGTGACCATCCTTGCAGCCTTTCACATAGACCTTACCAATTGAAATATGATCTATTAACATACCGCTCCAATTACAATCAAAATCATATGGATCACGAGGCTGAGGTTGTTGCCACCATACTCTTTTCCCCTGATTCATATCAATCGCCATAATTGTACTTCCATATAACCGAGGACCAGTAGTCAAGGAAACATTTGGCCACGGTACCTGAGCACCAGTATTGATGTATAATATCCCAGAGTCTTCATCTATTACTGGTTGACCCCATGAAGCAGTAACGCCACTAGACGGATGTGGATTTGTATTTGGAGCAGGAGCCCAATCCCATTCTAGGTTTTCAGGTACAAGTTCTGCGACATCACTGCAGGGGATATCTCTGAAGAACCCTAGATTACATTCCTGTAAAGCCCAATCGCGTGAAAACTCACCTTGAGGAGGAGAGTTGAACACTCTCCAGAGAATACTGTTTGTGTCCATATCGATTCCCATTGCAATATTTCTCCCACTTTCAGTCCAACCTCCACCCTCAACATGACTGAGTAGGAAAATAAATTGTCTACCTCTTTCATAGGTTCCAATGGAATTTTGTTCTGATGTCGGAGAATATTTGTATAAATTGCCAGGTATGTTGGCGCAAAGGTCGGTGATATGGAATTTCATTGTTCCTGCCTGACCATCCAATCCATAAAAATCGCATGCAAATCCTTGAAGAAGAAGAGATTTTCCACTTTCCCAATATCTTATCCCGTGAAGATGAAAGAGTCTTACATTAGCTGACCAAGGAAGCCTTTCCTGAATTTCAGGGATATTTAGGGTATATTCATGAGTCCAAAGAGACTTACCGTTACTTCCATTTATAGCATAAGTTTTGAGAAAATTGGTTTGAATATAGACTATTCCGTCATTTACTAGTGGCGGGGTTGTTACTCCCTCTTGTGGATGTATAACTTTCAATGCTTCAGGAATAACTGATGTGCCTTCAATAGGAAAAATCCACTTTACCTCCAGTTGATCAACATTACTCTTATTGATTTGTGTTTGTGGACTATAGTTCCATGCCCATGAATTACCATTAACGTAATGCCAATCTTTGTCAGAAACAGCTAATGGAGCGGCTATGGCAACATTAACAATAGGTGTACTAAGTATTAAGATAAGTAAGAATGAGAGAAGATTTTTCAAGGTCAGCATACCCACTATTTTGGACATGTAGGTGATAAATAAATTGGGAATATAGATTGCATTTTATTCCTCAAGTTCTTGATCAATTACTTGTTTAAAGATGGGATACATTTGTGCTCCCGCAACTTTGACACCGTTTATGTAAAAAGTGGGAGTTCCCTGTACTCCAGCATCTAACCCATCTTGTATATCGTTCATAATTTCATCAACATATTTTCCGCTTTTTAGACAGAGATTGAATTGTTCCTCATTTAGACCAAGTGTTGAGACATATTTTTTGAACTCAACTGTTGTATTTCCAGACACCCAATCTTCTTGATTTTCGAATAGTATATCGTGGAATTCCCAATACTTGTTCTGTTCATTTGCACAATTGGCCGCTTCAGCAGCTATTTCTGCTTTAGGATGTATATCCGAAATAGGAAAGTCACGTAAAACATATTTCACTTTTCCAGTATCTACATAATTTGTAATTATATCTTTTAGAGTTCCATCAAAGAATCTTTTACAGAAGGGACATTCAAAGTCACTGAACTCGATTATTGTGACGGGTGCTTCAGGAGAACCTAAGAATGGGTCATCGTCAGATGAAACTCCTTCCACTCTTAGAAAAGATGTTTCGTCCTCTTCAGGTTGAAAAGATAAAAGAATTGAGGGTAAATTAAGCCCTATTATTATCCCAGCAAGAAGACCAATTATTAGGAATAGTACTGCAATAGTTGTGAGTTTGAAACTGCTTCCGTTGGTCGATTTGATTCCCAATCATTTTAGATTAGTTTGAATTGTTGATAAACCTACTGATAAACTTCTTTGCTGAATTATACGAAATATTTTTTTTCTGACCATAAAGCTATTTATCTATTCCAAGACTAAGCTTTGATAGTGGTATTCAGGTAAAGGAAGCTCCTATTGAACAAACATTATGCACTACTAATACTAATCATTATCGGAATTACAGTAGTAACAGGAATAAGTCTTGTAGAAGCTCAACAACAAGATAATTATGTGAAACATTTTACTGTGAAAGCGTTTAGATTTGGATTTGATCCTGAAAGATTAGTTGTAAATCAAGGTGATATAGTAATAATCACAATAGAAGCTATAGATGCAGTTCACGGATTTTATATTGAAGATTACGAGATAAGACAGGATCTCATAACCCCGGGTTCGCCTGAAACAATATCTTTCGTTGCTGATAAAAGAGGTATGTTCAGGATACATTGTTCTACGATATGTGGGTCACTACATCCATTTATGACGGCACATCTTGAAGTCCAGCCCAATCTCCGCTTTATTGGAAGCATTTTAGGGATAACAGGCTTAATTGTTTCATTCATTGCTTATGCTTGGATGAGGAGAGAAGATTAGATGAAGCCTGCATATAAAAAACGTGACCTCCTCAAAAACAATTTAATTAAACGCATCATTCTTAGCAGAAATCTACAACCCTTTGCTACAATTTTAGCTTTTGCGCCATTCATATTCGTTGCAGTTACAGGAATAATAGGAATAAGCTCTGGAGCTAAGAACTTTTCAGTAGTTTTCACTTGGATTCTCTGGTCAGTTCTACTTGCTCTACTATTGGTACCATTTCTTGGACGAAGTTGGTGCTTCTTGTGTCCAATAGTTTGGCCAGGTGAATTGATACAAAGGAAACTATGGAGCAAATTTGGTGACTCCAAACTGATGAATATGCGATGGCCAACGGTTTTAAAGAATGTTTGGCTCCAGATTTTTATCTTTATCTTCTTCGGTATTTGGATGGTTGTACTCGTAACTCAACCATTCGTAACAGCAATAGCGGTAATTACGTTAATAACAGGTGCAACCATCACCTTCATTCTCTTTCCTCGAAGAATATTCTGTCGTTACCTTTGTCCACCTGGTCTCTTTATCGGAGTCTATTCATCTTATGCTCCCATTGAGGTTCGGGTTAAAGATAGAGGCATTTGTCTTACTCCATCATCACAAGGTGGATGCAACAAAGAATGCTATACGGGAAGTGAAAAGGGGTATGGTTGTCCTTGGTTGGAATTCCCACAGAACATGGTTTCAAATATTGATTGTGGTCTTTGCACTGAATGTTTCAAGACTTGTCCCCGTGACAATATAGCTCTTAACGCTAGACCTTTCGGGGTTGAACTTGAATCGAAAGAAATGAAAATGAAATCTGATGAGGCCTGGAGAGCTATAATTCTACTAGCATTTCCTTTAGTATATACTGCAGTTCTATTTGGTCCATGGGCATGGATAAAAAGCTGGGGAGACCTCCTACTTTACACTAATTCTGTTGGAGTTACTCAACACCTATTTTACATAATTTTAATTATCGATATTGTATTAGGAGTTTTACCAGGATTACACTTACTTGCCTCAAGGATATCGATTTTACTTTCTGGTACAAAAGATATTTCCACGAAAGAACTGTTTGTTAATTATGCGTATGCCTATATTCCTTTGGGGTTGATGCTTTGGGCGGGATTCAACTTTTCACTTATTATGATGGAATGGTCTTACATTCCAGTTATTATCTCTGACCCATTTGGTGCAGGTTGGAATCTCCTAGGAACTACCCATCTTCCATGGATACCGATAACATTGCCAATTCCAATCGCAGAAACAGTCTTTACATTTTCAGGTGTCTTGTTATCTTTGAAAGTGGGATATAATTCTTTGAATAGTATATTTTCAGATAAAAAACAAACTCTGAGAGCATTAATTCCTTTTGCTACTCTAACAGCAATAATTGCCATTGTGTACTTATGGTTCTATATTTAGGTGAATAATATTGGAAAACAAGATTCAAGTTAAGAAAAGTTGGTTTGAACGATTAATGAGTTTAATTATTCTAATCATCATAGTCTTAGCCACATTTGGAGTGACATATTGGAATGAAACATCTAGATTTCCAGTTCTTGGAGGAGAAGAAGATACAAAAGTTTTCTATGTTACAGCTTTAATGTGGGAATATTACCCTAAAGAAATAAGAGTTCTTGAAGGTGATGATGTAATAATCCACTTAACTAGCATAGATGTTCCACATGGAATTTACATAGAAGCATGGAACATTACATCAAATGTTGCACCTAATCAAACTGAAATAATAGAATTTAAAGCTGACAAAGTTGGAAATTTTGAGTTTTATTGTATTTTTTATTGTGGTATAGGTCATGAAGACATGAGAGCCTATGTTATAGTTGAGGAAAAGGGATAAAGAATTGAATAATCACTCTATAACCTTTACGGCACCTACCATTTGAGGATGAGGAACACAGAACCAAGGATATACCCCTACCTTATCAAAAACAATCGATAGTGAAGCTTGGTTCTGTTGTAGCATGTTAGTATCAAATTCACCGTTGTCTGCTGTAGCGGTGTGTCCAACAAGGTCCCTGTTGATCCAAATAATTTCACTTCCAGTTCTAACAGTCAAATTGTTAGGAAAATACCAGAAATCTTGTATTATCACGATTATTTGACCTGTACCTATGATGTTTAGCTTTAAATCAACTGAATGTAATAATCCATTACCGTTTGCTTCAATCACAATATCATAAAGTCCTGCTGGAGCTTTAGAATCTACTTTCACATTCATTTTTAGAATAAGATTCTTTTCATTAGAAAGTTGTATCTCATCATTTTCCATTGATATTTCAACTCCATCAGGTGCTTCCTTAATTCCCACCATCATTTTAGACTCAAAATCTCTTAGAGAAGTAAGATTTAGTTTAAAAGAAGATGAATTTCCCTGATAAACTGAGATAGATTCTGGTGTAGCATTAATAAGATAATCAGGTGGTTCTGCAAAAGCTAAGTAACCTATTAATATATTCAACCCCAAAAATACAATCACCACTATAAAAATTACAGGGGTTTTATTCATATGGTATTTATGGTAATGATTGGGATATATAGATATTTTTTACTTGACTTATTAATCATGCTTTACCGTTTAAATCGTTGTTTGTAGATAAAAAGGAAGAGATATATGAAAGAACTTTATTAGCTGACAAGATGATGAAACGGTTTAATGTTGTAATTACTTTTCTATTAGTAGCAATTATGGCCATAAATATATCTCCTTTAGCTTTTGGTCAAGGAGTAACAGTTGAGATATCAGGAAATAAAGCTAATATTGCTATTCCTGAAATCGCTAATACTACAATCATTGCTATAGATGTTTCTGATAGTTTGGATTTTCCAGTGAGAAACATAGAGATTAATTCAAAGCAGCCGATAGATATCGCAGAATTCACTATAGAACTTATGGATTCTACTCCTGAGGGTTCTGAAGAAGTGAATGGTATAGTTCATCAGTATTTGACAATTGATACTAATCTCACCAGCGAAGATGTAACTTATATCAAAATATCTTTTGGAGTACCTAATAGTTGGATTTCATCAAACGATATTAATAAGACAATTGTCAGGCTAGTAAGCACTAATTCCGAAGGAGGATGGGACGTAATATTAACTGAGATTCTAGAAGAAACTGAAGATGAAACTATCTTTGTTGCACCACTTATCAATTTAGATACTGATAATTACGCCATTGCAGAAATACCTCCATGGGTTGCCACTACGACTTATACCCAAATTCAAACCAAAACCACTACAATCACAACTGACACCGCTACAGTGACAAGCACAGTTGCTGGAAACACAGTTGTAGTAACATCAGTTGTTGGTGGATCTAGCACAATGTCATATCTAGCAATTGGCGGGGCAGTAGCTGCACTCGGAATTTTAGCTTTAGTTTTCAAAACAAAGAAACGAAAATAAATATCAAATATCTTAAATTAATTATCTAAAGTAACATTCAATGTTATTTAGAAAAATCATAGATTTAGAATATTTGTTTTTAGGAAATATCTTTGTGCTCAGAAACATGAATATTAGATGTTATTCTAAGGGATAAAATTACACTTTTTCCTTTTTACCTTGTTTATTACTCTCAGTGGAGTTCAAATCTAGTTTTCCGGAAGTCATTCCTCTAAATACTTTCCAATTGGTTGGTATTAATACACTAAAGTAGAAATGTCCTATCATTAAAGATATGAGAATAAAAGAGAATAGATCATGCAGGTATCTGCTGTTTTCGATATAGAGCCAATTTTCAAAGGGTCCTAGCCCTATATTGCGAATAAATATAAGAAATGGTTCCCAAATTGTCAGTCCTGTAAAGCCTAAAAGAGAAACTGTAATAATTATGCCGAAATGAAATATCTTCTGCATTGGATGAAGCTTTTTTATTGGTGGATATTTCTTGGAAATTCCAAAGAAATTTCGTGCAATTATCTGCATATTTTTTATATCAACTCTTGTAATCCAAAAGTTACTATATTTACGCACTATAATTGAGTCATATATTACGTGAAAGATTACTAAATCAAGTAACGCAATTGAAAAATACCAATGATAACCAACCAAAGTTCTAAGATTAATTTCTCCAATTGTGGGAAATACAGAAATGAAATAATCTAGTTTGTAGATAATTACACCTGTTATAAGCAAAGCGAAGAGAAATATTAGAAAGAGCCAATGAATTATAATCTGAATTTTATCATATCGCTCAGACTGCTCAAACTTCATATCCCATCGTTGACCACGTCTTCCTAATACTACCTCTCTTATGAAATGAATAGCAACACCAAATATGGCAACAAAAATAATAGATAACGCAAGATAATCATCGATCCTAAAAGGAGGACCTGAGACTTGCAGCATTTCCGAAAACATTAATCTTTAGTTAATAATCGTAATAATATAACTCTTTTTTATTTGTTCTAGGAAAGACATATATCTAAAAAAATACGAAGTTTGAATACCACAGAAGAGTCAGCATTATGAATAGGGAAATGATTTTAAAATTAATTGGAGTTATCGCTTCTGTAGTGATTATTGGTCTGGTTACAGTATTAACTGCTTCTTCTTTATCTGTTGGTGGTGTAGCCTATAGTTCAGACTCCGAAGCCTGTGCATCGTGTCATATTGAAACTCTCTATGTGGAAGGATACAGAAACTCAACTCATTATAATGCAAATCTTACCTGTATGGATTGCCATAAATATTCTACACCAATAAAAGATGAAGATTGTTTATCATGCCATGAGGATGACTATAGAACAAACAGTACCAAATTCTTATGGGATTGGGTTGGGTTTGTAACTCCAGTTGATGCTCATTCAGAAAAGGCACATATTACGCAAACTTGTAACAACTGCCATTTAGAACATAAGTTTCAATACGGATTACCTAAAGCTGCTGTCCAAAGCCGATGCTTTGAATGTCATATACCTATTAAGGATGACGTAAACCTCAAAGGTCTTCCAAGAGCACCCTAAGATAATCATTATTCAAAATAAAATAATTGTTTCCGCCAGCGAATACTTTTTTTCGTTCTATCTCAAAAAAAAGATCAATTATAAAAAGAAAAATTGTCTATACTTCACCTTCAAATTGAACAGTACCATATTGACTGGAAGATGAAGTTTCAACTTCGAATAAAACGACTCCATTTACATTAAAATGCAAGTTACCCATCTTAAGGTGATCAACACCTTCATCCTCAGATAGAAACCAAAAAGACTCGCTTATGGATAGAAAATTTTCGGGTGGAACTACGCCAACATCAAAAACGCCATCATAAATTCTCGCAGGCACACCATTATCTATCAAATATACTGAAAATTCGATTGCTGTAACATTTATCTCAAAACTATTTGAGTTTAAGATCTTAAAGGAGGCAGTAGAGCTTACCTGCCAAGTGTTATTTTCTAACCAATCTCTTTCAATATCATTGATAGTCACACTTTCTATTAATATTTCTGGATTCTCAACATCTATTGCTGTATCTCCCTCAAAATAATTTGAAAAATAAAGACCGGCAAATATAATGACAATTAAAAAGACTACTAGCAGAACTTTGTTTGAATAGAATTTAGAAATTCCCACAGGTTTATTCTTCTTGGCCTCTAATTTTTCTCCACAATCCACACAAACTAGTGCATCATCTGAATTTTCTTCTCCACATAAATCACATACCCGCAAAGGAATCAAATAACCAATCTTGGTTCGTTAGTTAAATCTTTCTTGTAACAGGAAAAAAGAAATAGAGTATCTAAGATTAATATTCACAATTCTTTTTCTAAATTTTTCAAAAAAAAATCAAGCATATCATCTATTTTAATCAAGAAAATGCCAAATTAAAATCCAAATTTAAATATCACATATATTTCAATGAATGCACGTGGGCCAGTCGTCTAGTGGTTAGGACAACAGCTATATAGCGGTCAAGCCCTTACACGGCGTAGGTCCCAGGTTCGAATCCTGGCTGGCCCACTACATTAATATGCCCATGCAGCTATAATTGCTGTGTCTCCACTTACAAACGAAGACTCACTATCAACTTCCGTAATGGTTTCTGTAATTTATTTTCGCTTCAAATCTCAACAGGCCCAGTTATCACGGATATTACGGATTATTTATTTAAACATAATTTGGAGTTAGGATTGTTTTGTTTACTTCAAGATAGACATTTTCTATTCGTGTAGCAATATTATCCCAGCTGTATTCTTTGACAGCTAACTCTCTGGCTGCTTTGGACATTTTGAGGTACTCTTCAGGATTACTTAGGAGAAATTGTAAAGATTCGGCTATTTCTTTGCTGCTTCTTTTTTCCACTAGTAAGCCTGTCACACCGTTTTTAACAACTTCAGGGATACCGCTCACTTTTGTGGCTATAACGGGTTTACCTGATGCCATTGCTTCGATTAATGGTATGCCAAAGGATTCACTATGAAGAGAAGGAACCACAACAATATCAGATAGTGCATAAAGAGCTGGAAGATCATCATCAGAAACAAAACCCAACATCTTTAAACTTCCGTTCAAGCGATGAATTTGAGTTAAACCCTGAACTGGTTTCTGCATGTATCCTTTACCGCAAACTAACATTTGTAGATTAGGAAAATCTTTCAGCAACATCTTTGTCACTTTAGGAAGAAAAATAGTTCCCTTTCTGAAGACATGTCTTCCTACAAATAGTATTATCGGTTTCTTCTGAGCGAGAATTTTGAAACCATTGAAGTTACCATCTTTTGCTTGTGTTGGGCGGAAACGATTTGTATCAACACCATTTGGAATTACCTCAACACGATTTCTATCCACAATATTTGAGATAAGATTAGCTGCTACATTACTTACCGCAATCACTTTGTCAACCTTACGGAGAACCCTTCGATGAGGGTATAGTGCATAACTTACAGGTTTCCAAAAGTATCCCGTTTCTGCGGAAAACATATCGGTGTGAGTGGTTAAAATCACGGGCAGATGTAATTTCTTTGCTGCATTTATCGCAGAGATTGAGAAAGGTGACCACGCATGGTGAACGTGTACTATGTCAATATTTTCTTTTTTGAGGATTTTTTCAATTCCTCCAATCTTTGGAGGAAGAAATATTAAGGAAGATGGAAACATTGAATTTACACGTTGAATAGGAATTTCTGCGTACTGTAGAGGCAAACTTTTTGTCCATTTCCGTGTAATAATTACAACATCGTAACCCCTCAAACGTAGATTTCTAGTAAGCTCGATAACATGGTTAGATATACCACCTAACCTAGGGTAAAACCAATCAGTGCAAATAGCGATTTTCAAAATAAGCCAGTACATTGTGAGAAATATACGGTCTATTAAAAGTGTTAAATAACGATGTATCAACATTAGCGCAGATTAAGAGTTGGGAATTGAGACGCTTTCTCACTATGTTGCGAATGCAAGAGTTTTAGATTGGAGGGCGTATCTTGGTTTCGGCGTCATAGGTTTTCTTGCTGCAGTCAACAAGCCTTCCCTGTTCAACTTGGACCAGGAGCCTTGGATATTGCTTGTAAAGATACTGGTCACACTTGTATTCTACCTATCATTTGCTTTCAGTATCAATAACTGTTATGATATTGTGGAGGACAGTTTTGATACTGATAAACTCGCACAGAATACTATTGCTTCAGAGAAGATTTCTTTCATCAAAGGATTGACATTTTCACTCGTAACAGGTGTTGTAGGTATTTTCTTCTGTGTCTTTTGGTTCAATACCATCTCCATATTTCTTTACACTACATCCATAATCTTGGCAGCTTTATACTCAGCCCCGCCTCTGAGATTTAAAGCAAGACCTTTTTTTGACATCATTTCTCATGGGTTGTTCTTTGGTATTCTTCTCTTTCTGTACTGTACATCAACCTTGGGTTTTTTCAACCTGAATTTTATGGTTTTAGGCACACCCATCTTCATCTACTCCGTGACTCTGGAATTGAGGAACCATCTTGAGGACTTTGAAGGTGATGAAAAGGCGAAGATAATGACAACTGTTCAAAAGATCGGGGTAAATACTGCACGCTTCCTCCTGACCAATCTGCTGATTATTCACTGGTTACTGATGTCAATCATCTTTTTGATACTTTCACTTTTTCCCATATTTCTATTCTCGGCTATCATGATAATTATGATCACGTTAGTTAGAGATGATAGATTTCTTAGAGTAAATGATGTGGTGACTTCAATATGCTATATCATTATGGCAGTACAAGCCTAGTTGAAACATCATTGTGAGCTGACAAAAAGACGAACATATAGACATCCAATCTCAAGTTGAAATCCAAGCAGGCCTGCTACCTTTTAGATTCTAAATAATGTAATATCTTTAGAAATAATATTTTTTTAGGAATGTGGGTTTGAACTTGTTTTGGTGATAATCCTGGCTGACCCACTATGATATAGCATAAAAGATACTCAAAGAATTCTGGTTTCTAAAGCAAAATTTTCTAGAGTCTTGATCATTATACTCACGGGATCTTCCATATTTTCAAGTATTGTTTTTGCCTTCTTTTGAAGCTTCTTTTTATGATCTTGATTGTGTAAAAGTTTGCTAATCATATTTATGATTTGATCTATATTCTCAGGTCTTACCAATAATCCTTCCTTAATTAGAAACTTCTCAGTATAAAGCTGCGCCCCTTGAAATGCAGATATAGAAGGCACACCAAGTAGTGATGATTCAGCGGTCATTGTACCGCCCATTCCAATAAAAACATCTGAAACTGAAAGAAGACCAGCACCATCTACTGCATTGGTTGTTATATTCACCTTAGAACCAAAAGATTTTTTGATATCTTTAATTTGTGAAGAATATCGGCCTAGAACAAAGATTTCACAATCAGGGAAATTTAAAACCAAAGAATCCAGCAATTTCTTTGAATACGATTTATCAGAATTAAGAAGATATGATGCTTGACTCTCTTCAAGCCTAACACTAATTGTTTTTTTAGAGATAGACAACCCGAAATCTTTTTTCTTAGCTAATTGAGTAGACCTTCGTTTTAACCATACTGCAGGGTCTAGTGCATTATACCTTACAATTCTGTCTTTATTTATCCCATATTTGCTCCAAGCAGAGTAAGGAATTACTGAGGGAGTAAGCAGAATTTCTGACAATGGTATAGTAAGTCTACATACTTTTTCGGAGTGTGGAGAATCGCTAATGCAGAAATGTTTTACACCCATCCCAAAGGCAACCCTTGCACACTCAGGAGAACTGAAAGATATCGCATAATCTATCCCAAGTTTTTTTACATAATCAAAAAGTTGTAAAGATCTTTCACTACTTGCCTTCAACTTCTCTAGTAATGATTCGCCTCCATGTCTACCGATAATCATTAAATCAAAATCTTTTAATGACGCAAGAAGCTCAACTTCAAGGTATTTTCTGGAAGTTGTTAGAACTTCATGACCCTTCAAACGCAAATCCTGAATTAAAGGAGTAAAGAACAGCATTTGTTTAGGAGTTAATATATCAATCCAGATAATCAATGAACGTCTATTTGAAAGGGAGTCACATAACCGCATTTAATTCTTTGCTCTTTAGTAAAAAAAAGTTCTTGCATATTTACCTCTTTTGCACAATCATTCCAAAATATACGTTACCCTAATAGTGACTAACACATAAATCTGTATCCAGACCCATCTATGCATTGAATTATGGGAAACTGTTTTCTACCCCTAATCCTATCATGCCTTACAAGAGGATTGGTTTGTCTTTAGATGATATAACAGGATTAGCCACTATTGTAGGGCTGAGTACTGAGGGGTATAGCTTGGCGTCTGCACTCGTTCAGAATGGAATGGAGACAATAATCGTAGATGAGAATCTTCAAATGGGAATGAAACTTACTCAAGAAGTAGTATCATCATACAATGAAGTAGGTAATCTGCTTGATGGAGATTCTTTAGTTAATGTGGAACCAATGCCATCATCAATAAACAGGGCTGATTACATATTATTCACTCCAAAGATTAGAAAAACTGATCAAGAAGCTAAGACAGAAGTTAATACTCGATTTAGAGATATTGCTAAAAATATTTCTAAGAACACCATAATAATTTTTTGTCTTCCGGCTGGGTTTAACGAAAATAGAGTTAACATATCAGTAATTGAAAAGATGAGTGGTTTGCAAGAAGGAGAAGACTTCGAATATGTTTATGCACCACTTAATCCAAAATCAAAGAATATATTATCTTTGGGACCACAAAATATAGGGAAAAAAACTAAAGAGATACTTTTTAAAGCGAACATTAAGTTTCCTAAATCTACTGCCCTTGAAACATCTGAGGCACTTTATTTCAGAAAAATATTATCCAGATACATCCCTAAAGCACTAGATTTGGAAATATACAAGAAAATTCCAAATAGAGAAGAACGATTAAAGATAAAAAAGAATATGGGACCCAATGAACCTGAATATCTTGACAAGATTACCGAAAATCTATTTGACCTAAAATTTGTGATTGGAACATTGGATACTGGAGACCCATCATTGTATCTCACAACAGGAGTTTTAAGGAGTATAGAGGGGTATGTTAAGTATGTTGTAGATGAAATTCGAAATGTGATGAAAGAAAATGAATTGAAGGCAAGTAAAACCAAAGTCACTCTAGCTTGGTCAGTGGATAAATATGAAATGAGAGGAGAGAAACTAGGAGTATTAAACAGTATTAAAGAGAGGTTGCATGATTATATTGGAGATGTAAATATACTTAATCATGGTGAATACACTACACAAGCAGGTAGAGGGTTTACAATGACCATACCAGATATGGATAAAACTGATATCGTAGTTATTTGCTCTGAAGAAGATGAGAAGTATGTTTCTAAGGTATTCAACCTCAATGACACAAAATCTGAAACAATTATTTTAAAGGCCAATCTACTTGTAGACCAATACAGATGATCTAATTGGTAAAAATTGCTGTTATTGGAACAGGTGGATGGGGTAAAAATCATCTCAGGGTTCTGTATGAACTTGGGTCTTTAGCTGCATTCTGTGATGTTGATTCATCAAGAGTATCAAAGTTCCAAAGAGAATATGGTGTTAAAGGGTATGCATCTATCGAAGAACTCCTAAGGGATGAAAATCTTGATGGTGTAACCATTTGTACCCCAACTTCAACTCATTATGAAATTGCTGAAAAAACGATATCACTTGGTTTACACACATTTGTAGAAAAACCTCTCACCGCATCAGCTGCGGAAGGAGAAAAACTTGTCATACAAGCAAATAATAAAAAAATAAAGCTTTCAGCTGGATATATAGAAAGGTTCAATCCAGCTGTCACAGAACTAAAAAGTATGTTAAGAAGCGGTAAACTTGGTGAACCACTTTTATTAGAATTTCACCGTGAAAATAGATGGCCAACTCACATTAAAGATATTGGAATAATTGCCGATACTTCAGTTCATGACATAGATACTGCACGCTGGTTATTCGAGTCAGAACCAAAAGTAGTCTTCGCAAGAGCTGGTAAAGTATTAAGTCAAAATGAAGATTTTGCTGCTATAATTTTAGGTTTCGAAGAACAAAAAACTGCATTTATTACTTCTAATTGGGTAACGCCAAAGAGAGTTAGGCAACTTAATGCTGTCTGTACGGAAGGAGTAGCTACAATTGATTTTGTTAAACAAAGCATAACGATAGATGATAATGAAGGGACACATAGCCCACGACGGAATTGGCAAGAACCATTAAAGAATGAGTTGGAAAGTTTTCTTGAATGTATTAACAGAGATCATCAACCATTAGTTACGGGTAAGGATGCTTTGAATACAACTAAGATTGCGGAAGCAGCACTAGTTTCAATTAAAACAGGCTCCCCGATATACTTGGAACTTTAAGACAATATGATAAATTAAAATATCAATGAGGCGAAAATCATAGTATGGAACGAAGTGAAAATAAGGTAACATATTACATTGGAAAAAAAGTCAAGAAAGGGAGAAATGTAAAAATTTGGCATTATGCATATGTTGGTGATAATGCTGAAATCGGGGATAATGTTTCGATAGGTGCATTAGCTCATGTAGATTACAAGACAGTTATTGGTGCAAATACGCGGATAGCAGGATTAGCATATATTGCACCTTTATCAAATATTGGAAAAGATGTTTTCATAGGTCCTGGAGCAGTACTCACCAATGATAGGTACCCACCTAGTGAAAGGCTTGAAGGAGTAAATATTGGAGATGGAGCTATTATTGGAGCTAAGTCTGTAATTGGTAGCGGGTGTACAATAGGGAATAGCAGTGTAGTATGTATGGGAGCCGTTGTAACCAAAGATATTCCACCTAAAACCGTTGTAATGGGAAATCCTGCTAAAGCTTCTTACAGTAAATCAGAATATGATAAGAAGAAGAATTCCTGGGAGAAAAAACTAAAGTAAAAAAATTAATCCCTTGAGATAGACAGAATTTTTCTTCGTACATAGAAATTCCTAAGCTGCCACATACCATAAAGCCAAAGCATAACAATTATACCAGAAATAACAACTTGTAAAATGGATTTAACAATTCTTCCAGTAGAGTCTGGAGAGATTTCTGGAATATGAACCACAAAAAGAAAAATACCAGCTAAACCAATAAAGATCATAATCCAAACTGTATAAATCAAAAGAAGTAAAGGTAAGATACGTAAAGACAACTCAAATCACCCAAGTAAGTATAGCAGTTATAATAGCGAGAAAAGATGAAAATGCTGTAAGTATCAAGATATTTTGTACTATTTCTTTCTCTAATAGTGGACCGTCTGCGAGAATAAGTCTAACAAGAGTTATCGGAGCAGACCCGTTCTTTGAAGCTTCTAACCTATTCCCACTAAGAACATTAACGGGTCGCTTTTTTATGGTTTTACCTTCAACAAGTCGTTTAACACTTGAAAGGAAGAAGAATGAATTCAGAATAGCTGGTAGAAGTGCAACTACACCGATTATTTCTATCCCCCCAACTATTGCAATAGCTCCATAAAGTGCACCTAGACTAAGACTGCCTGAATCTCCGGGAAAAATCTTAGATGGGAACTTATGAAATATGAAGAATCCAAGAGTAACAGACAGCAGTGGTAGAACCATAAGAGCTGTATCTATAGATCCTTTGAGAACCAAAGCAAAAATAAGTGGTATAGAAGAAATGGCGATAAACCCAGTAACTGCACCATTTAAGACATCAATGGTGTTGACTGTATTTGCGGTAACAGGTATAGCTAATAATACTAAAATTGGATAAATTATAGATAATCTAACGTCTCCAAATATCGGAAATTCTATGTGAAAGTTGTATGTACCAAGGATAAGAATTGGAAAAGATGCGATAATCAAGAGAGTAGGTTTCAATACACCACCCAAGGTGTAGATATCATCCAAAATACCTATGATACCAGCTATTGCTGTTACAAATATCAGAGCTAATGCTCCATTAGCTCCAGTTATCACATAGACAATAGATTCACCCAAAACGAGAGCGATAAATATTACAGGACCACCTGGTTGAGGAATTAGAGGTCTATCCGGTTTATGGTAGTCTTCTACAAGACTACCACGCTTTGAAAGTATCTTTATCAACATAGGCGTAAATATTATGATTGTCACTAATGGAAATATGAAAGCAAGAAATCCATTTACTAATGTTTGTAAACTTACTTGAAGCATTACCAAGACAAACCTATAGTTAACTTGATAATAAATTAATAATTCTCATTTAGATCTAGGAGGTTTCCCAAGATTTTTATTTACAACTGGTTTTGTGGCAAAAATGGAATTTGGAATATGTACAAGCTCTCCTTTTTCTGTTTTAAGCACTGTTGTTCTAACACGCATCCGCATTACTCGTCCAACAAAACCCTGAACCTCTATGGTATCACCTTTTTTAAATGGTTTATCTAATTGTACCAAAATTCCAGAAACCAAGTTTTGAATTATATCCTTCATAGCGAATCCTATAGCAATACTTATTGCACCTAATCCAACAATAATTGAGGTAATATCAAAACCAACTAATGTAATGATTACTAGAATTCCAATAACATAAACAATATTCTTTGAAGCTTTGACAATACTTTGCTCTATATTCTCAGGAAAGGGGGTTTTATCAAAAAGTCTTACTAGAAATCTTGCAGCAACCTTTCCGATAAGATAACTACTAATAACAACAATTAGAATTTGGGGTATTAGAACAACGTCATATCCAAAAATGTCCATATCACTCTGTTCTAACTATCCAGAATTTATATGCTACTCAGAATCTAAGAGAATACAGCTGTATAAGTTATATATATTGGGCAGATTACACTCAGGATTGAGGTCTAAACTATTTGAAAATAAGTGATCTTGCAGATGGAATGCGTAAAGTAGATATTGAAGGAGAGATAACTGAAATATCTGAAACGAGAGAAGTGAATCTTAGGGCAGGGGGGCAAGCAAAAGTAGCGGATGCAATCCTGAACGATGATACAGGTTCAATAAAACTATCCCTATGGAATGAACAGATAGAAAAAGTTAATGTAGGTTCTAAAGTAAAGATAGAAAGTGGTTATACAAACAGCTTCCAAGGAGAAGTTAGAGTCAACATCGGCAGATATGGAACACTAGAAGTACAGGAATAGCCTTACCGAATAATTTGGTTATGAAAGCAAGTCTTTTCACCAGTATGGCAGGCTACACCAGTCTGCTTAACCAAATAAAGAAGAGTATCTTGATCACAATCAACTAACACATCATCCACTTTCTGAAGATGACCAGAGGTCTCACCTTTTTTCCATAAAGCTTTCCGAGAACGGCTCCAGTAGTGACCATAACCAGTCTCAATTGTTTGCTTGACAGCTTCTTTATTTGCATACGCCAACATTAAAACATCTCGTGAATTAGAATTTTGAACTATAACTGGAACCAGACCATCTCCCTTCTTGAAATCTATTGAATCAATAACTACTTTATTCATAGTCTCACCGTCACACCATTCTCATATAGGTACCTCTTCACTTTTTCGATTGAATATGTATCAAAATGAAAAATAGAAGCAGCTAGGGCAGCATCAGCTGCACCTTTTTGGAAAACATCCAGTATATGATCGAGATTCCCACAGCCACCACTTGCTATTACTGGAATGGAAACACTTTCTGAAATAGTTTTTGTTAATTCTAGGTCATATCCGTTTTGTGTTCCATCCGTATCAATTGATGTTAATAGAATTTCTCCGGCACCCAATTTATCAACTTGACGAGCCCATTGTATAGCATCAAGACCCACAGGTTTTGAGCCTCCATATGTATAGACTTCAAACCAGAAACGTTTTCCTCCTTCTTTTACAGTTATCTTTCCATCCAGTGAATCAAATCTACGTTTAGCATCAATAGCGACAACAACACACTGTTGACCAAATTTATCAGCCAACCTACTAACTAGATTAGGGTCTGTTACTGCAGCAGTATTAATCGATACTTTATCAGCTCCATTTTGAAGAACTAATCTACCATCATCTAATCCACTTATCCCACCACCAACAGTGAAAGGAATATCCATAACTAGAGCCACTTCATGAACAAGCTTCTCAAGTATTTTCCGTTTTTCTGGAGAAGCAGTAATATCAAGAAAAACAAGTTCATCAGCGCCTTCTTCACAGTACCTCTTAGCTAAATCAGCAGGAAGACCAGCATCCCTTAAATTACGGAAATGTATTCCCTTTACAACTTTCCCATGATTAACATCAAGGCAGGGGATTATTCGCTTAGCTAGAGCCATATTTATCATTTCCTGATTGTGGATACAGCATTTTTCAGACTGAATTTTTCTTCATACAGGGCCTTCCCCATAATAGCACCATATACTCCGATTTCTTTTAAATGGAGAATATCATGAACACTTCGTATACCTCCACTAGCAAAAACCTTAATTTTATATTCATCTTGAATTCTTCTCAAGGTCTGATAATCAGGTCCCACTAATGTTCCATCTCGTTCGACAGAAGTCAATAAGAACTTTTTTACACCAATATTTTGAAATTTAGTTATAGCATCCTCTAACGATACACCTGTAGATGTTGTCCAACCTTTTACCACAACCGCACCATCCAAATAATCTAATGCCACCATTATTCTTTTACTTCCAAAAGTTTTAATTAATTTCTTTATTATGTGAGGATGTTTAAACGCCAAAGTACCAAAAACAATGCTACTTACACCATAATCAAAAAGTGAAGATGCGTATGTAAAATCTCTAATACCGCCACCTACTTGAATAGGTATCTGGGAATTAGCTACGATGTTTTTAATATGACGTTGATTATCGATACCTGTTCCCATAACTGAATCTAAATCCACTACATGTATAGCATCTGCACTTTGACTAATCCATTTTTTAGCAATACCTAGGGGATCATCACTGTATATTATTGAAGTATCAGGATTACCTTTAAAAAATCTAACAACTTTACCGCCAAAAATATCGATGGAAGGGATCAGCTTCAATTTAATCACCGACTGCAAATATCTATGAAATTGATTAATATTTTTAATCCATCAGAACCAGATTTCTCTGGATGAAATTGGGTACCAAAGATATTCCTTTTCGATATAACTGCAGGAATTTTGACTCCATAATCTGTAGTAGCAGCAAGCACAGTATTATCTTTAAATTTTGGGTAATAGGAGTGAACAAAATACACCCAAATTCCATCTTCTATACCATCAAGAAACTCATTTGTTCTAACAATTTCTAGAGTATTCCATCCCATATGAGGTGATTTTACAGTTAACGGGAGCTTAACTGTATTCCCTTCAAAAAATGCTAACCCACGACCTTTATCTTCTTCACTTAATTCAAAAATCATTTGAACACCCAAGCATATCCCAAGAAATGGAAGACCTGTATTTACAGCCTCAATGAGGTCTTCTCTATATGACTTCAAAACATTTGCTGCCGAACCAAAGTTCCCAACACCAGGTAGAATAATTCCATCTAAATCCTGTTTTTTTTTAAAGATTTCAATTATTTCTACTTTTGCACCACCTTTTTCTAATGCACATTTTAAGCTGAAAAGATTCCCTGCTCCATAGTCAAGGATTCCTATCTTAGGCAGTTACATCATACCCTTTGCACTTGGTGGAGCTTTTCTTTGAATATCTTGGATTACGGCTTGTCGAAGAGATAAAGCTAAAGCTTTGAAAGCAGCTTCTACTTTGTGATGGTCATCTTCTCCATATTTGACAATAATGTGCACAGTAGCCTCTAATGATTGTACGAAAGATAGTAGGAAGTGCTGAATGTCCTCTTTAACCATATCTTCTACTTTTTCATGCTCAATGTTGAGGGATATTTTACTGTATGGTCTTTTTACAAGATCAACACTTACCGTTGCAAGTGAATCATCCATTGGAACAATAGCATTTCCAAATCTATTGATATGCTCTCTTTTATCTAAAGCCTTTGATAGAGTTTCACCAAGTGCTATAGCAACATCTTCCACTATATGATGCTGAAGGTCACCCTTGGCTTTTATTTTCAGATCCATTAAGCTGTGTTTTGAAAGTGTATTTATCATGTGGTCTAAATATCTTATTCCTGTATTTACTTCACAAATTCCATCACCATCAATATTAACTTTAATCTTGATTGATGTTTCCAATGTCTTTCGTTTAGTTTTAGCTAATCTCAAAGGTCTTCCCTCATTATTCTTTTGAAAACCTTTGGAATATCATTTACGGATTCAATTATTAGAAAGGCTCCATTTTCTTTAAACATCTTTACAAGCTCCTCAGTGTCATGAGAATATCCATATATACCTGCAGCGATAAATCTATTCATTATACAATTCGATTGATCTACCATAATAATATCTTCCATTGAATCACCAATATATAGAATTCGGCCAGATTTCTTTGTATTTTTTTCTACCTTCAATAAAGCGAATGGATGTGGCTTACTAATTTTGTCTATCTTTTCAGAATCACCTTTTTTAGAAGATAAAGATGTTTCATCTTCAATAAAAAAAGTCAAATCAGAATTGAAACGATTCATTAGATTTTTTAATGTATATTCTGCTGTAAGCTGTGCCCTACCTGAAACTATCCCAAAATTTGATTCTTCAAACATTTCCGAAAGAAGATCCATAGTATTTTCTGTTAGAATAGGAACTTCACTGGACACAAGTCCAGGGAATTGATCCAAGAATTTGGATTGAAATCCATACTTTTCTGAAAAAATATCTGACCCAAGAAAGAATTCTTCAAAGAGTGTAGTAATCACACTAACACCTACTTTATCAGGATAAGACAGTACTTTTTTGAAACCCACAAACGCGTTTTCATCATCTATCTTTGGAAGAATTTCTAAAATAGAATCTACTCCTCTAATATCCGCCTTTTTAGACAGTGACAGAAGGTCATCCGATATGTTCAACAAGGATTCATCTGAAATATCAACATCAGAAAGCATCTTCTTAACTTCTGAAATACGCTTGTGCGCATCTCTTGGGACACTTTCTATACCATTGAGTTTGAAGAATTTGCTGAAGATAGCAACGACTTTTTTAGGAATCTTTGTGAATAAGTAAAGAAGTATCACGTAAGTGGTGTCCCAATCATTGTTAAATCCACCACTTTTTCTGAAACCATAAATTATTTTATCTGTTATATCATCTTCAGATACTGGTGTTTTCAGTATCTCTCTGGAGATGTAGGAAACTGTTTTTCTTATTGAAAGATCATATGATTCACGGGCATCTATTAATACACCATCGCAATCGAATAATACCGTTGTCACATCTTTCAGTGAGCTAATACCGTCTTTACGTATATAGACGTCTCTGCCATCCATTTTAAGCTGAAGATAATTGTCCAGTATCAATTAGTCTCAGCTCTGAATCTTTCTTCTACAGCTAACTTGTGATTCGATAAACCCTCAGATAAAGCAAGAACGGATATGTGTTTACGCAAATTATTGAGACCAAGCTTAGAGCATTCCACTACATTGACTTGTTTTACAAAATCCAAAGATGAGAGACCCGAACTTGAACGAGCAAATTTGCTCGTAGGGAGGACATGGTTAGTCCCAACACAATAATCTGTTGCTGCAGATGGAGAGTAAGGACCTAGAAGGATAAGACCAGCTGAAGTAATTTTGTTCACGATATTTTTAGGATGATTAGTTATAATTTCAAGATGTTCCGCTGCGAAAATGTTGGCAAAATTAATCATCTGATGTCTGTCTTTGCAGAGTATAATGAAACCGTTTGTAAAAAAAGAATTTGAAATAATTTCACCTCGAGTTAATTGCTGCAAATATTCGTTCAATACTTTTGTAACTTTTTTGATAAGATTTGGAGAATCTGTAACTAATCCAGCTATACTATCATGTCTGTGCTCGGCTTGTGAAATTAAATCCCGTGCTACAAAATTGGCATTTGCAGATTTATCCGCCAATATTAGCAGCTCACTTGGACCAGCAGGAATATCAATTCCCACTATATTAGATACGATAAGTTTGGCCGCCGTCACATAGATATTTCCCGGTCCCACTATTTTATCTACTGATTTCAAACTCTCTGTTCCGTATGCTAAAGCTGCTATCGCTTGGGCACCACCTATTTTGTAGAATTCATCTACTCCACAGATATCAGCGGCAACAAGTAAAAGCGGTGGTATGTCACCGTTTTTTGATGGAGGTGAAGTAACGACAATTCGATTAACACCCGCAACCTTCGCGGGTAAGACAGTCATCAATAGAGAACTTACGTAAATTGCATCCCCTCCCGGAACATAGCACCCTACTTGCTCTACCGGTATTATACTCTGATTTATGTTAACTCCTTTCTCTTGAATACTTTGAGGTTTCATATTATTAATAATAGATTTCTCAAATCTTTCGATTTTACGTTTAGCAAAGTTTATCGCAGAAATCTGCTTCTTAGTGACTTTAAGATATGCGTCTCTTATTTCATTGTCTGAAATTTTTAACGTATCTTTGGTGAGTTTTACAGAATCCAATTTCAGGGTATATTCAAATAACGCTTTGTTGCCATCCTTTTTCACATTGATTATGATTCTTCTCGCTATTCTATCCACTTTAGAAGGGATAGCTTCTTTAGCTCTAAGGTCAGGTAGACCTTCATTAATTTTTACATCTTTGAAGTCAAGGATGCGAATCTGCTTCTTACTCCTCACTATCGACACCGTTAGGTAATTCGTCTAATGAGAGAATCTGTCGGGGCTCATGTACGACTAATCCTTGTGCAAACTTTCTAAGGTTAGGGAGGAGTTTAAGAAATTTTTGTTTATCCACAACAGTATTTATGGATAACCAATTTTCATTAGATAATGGACTAATTGTGGGTTTCTTCAAAGCAGGAAGTGCTGAAAGAAGTTTTTGAAGATTTTCCTTTTTTACATTTACAAATATATGCAGGTTTTTTCTGCCACTTACTACGCCTCTGAATAATGCTAGAACATCGTAAATTTTTTCCCGTTTTATTGGGTCAGATAACGCGTCTTTATTGGCGATAAGAACAGCATAAGACTCCATAACAATTTCCATAATCTTAATATTGTTAGCTGAAAGAGTAGTTCCTGTCTCAGTAACATCCATTATAATATCAGATATTTCAGGTGTTTTTGCCTCTGTTGCACCAAAAGATAAGAAAATACTTACTTTTGGATTATCACCAATTTTCCACCATGGCGTAATAATCAATGGATCTTTATCACCATATTTTTTCTTGTATACAGGATTTGATTTGATCCAATCAGAACAAATCTTAAGATATTCAGTAGAGATTCTTATGTTTCGGTTTTTAGACCAAAAATATTGCAAAACATCTGAGAGTGAATCAGCAGGTAAATCTTTTGGAGCACCAGCAACAAGTTTTACTCGACCATATTCTAACGATGTGAGAATCTCAACATTTGCTTTGGTTTCTCTTATCCAATCTTCTCCAGTTATAGCAATATCTGCTACCCCTTCAGAAATATAGACAGGTATCTCCTGAGGTCTAAGCATTTTTAGAGATATTTCCTGGTCACTTATCTTAGGTCTGTAAGATCTTTTTCCACTTGAAATATTATAACCTGCTTCCGCTAGAAATTGAAAAGTAGCTTCTTCCAATGAACCTTTAGGAATCGCAAATTTGATTATACTCAATTCTCTTTCAACCTTTTCAGGGTTATTATTAATAATCCATCATCTGTAAAAGTTTTCCTTAAAATAAATAAGTTTATTTGAAGATATTTTTGTAAATGGGCGATAAATCTAGAGGTGAAGATAACCACCTTCGATGAAGACAATCCCTCATTTTATTCACTTATTAAGCTCGATTATCTGACAAATATATAGTTTTTGCAAGTCTGATGAAGAAAAAAAGATAAAAGTTTCATTAAATAATGTACATTTTAAGTTTAGGAATAATAAAAAAAATGATTTATTCTAATCCAGCTGGATTAGGAATTAACTAAATGAGTTTCTTCCTAAAGATTTCCATTACCATCTGATATTCTTTGAGTTTAAATTTCAAGGGTTAAACATTAGACTTTAGCAAGCTCATGTCTTTATGTTTTGGATCTTTTCGATTCAATAATCTAATTTAATAATTCTATGTAACTCTTCTTCAAAAATAGGAGACATTTGAAATACATCACACTTTCCATTTATTAAAGTATTTCAATAGAGTGTATCAAAGTTAGTACCTGAGAGCACTATGGATCGAAAAGAAGAATTATTAAGAAAAGCAAATGAACCAAACAGATTATCTAAAAAATATCATCAACACTATCTCGGAAAAATGGAAACTACTCCAAAATGCGTTGTTCGATCTTTTGATGATTTTGCAATATGGTATACACCTGGTGTTGCAGAGGTCTGTAAAGCCATTAGTCAATATCCAGAAAAAGTCTTTGATTACACAAACAAAGGAAATATTGTAGCTATAGTAAATGATGGAACAAGAATTCTCGGTTTAGGCAATATAGGACCTGAAGCTGGTTTACCAGTCATGGAAGGAAAAGCATTATTATTCAAATACCTTGGAGGAGTAGATGCGATTCCTCTCTCGATTAACACAACCAATGCTGAAGAAATAATTAACTTCTGTAAATGGATAAAACCATCATTCGGTGGAATAAATCTTGAAGATATAGAGAAACCGAAATGCTTCCATATTCTTGATCGCCTTGAAGATGAATCCAAAATTCCTATTTGGCATGATGACCAACAAGGAACAGCCACAGTAGTAGTTTCTGGGGCTATTAATGCTCTGAAGATTGTTGGAAAAAAAATCGATGGTACCAAAATATCAATGATTGGAAGTGGAGCTGCTAATTTGAGAATTGCAGAATTATTAATATTTGCAGGAGTTAATCCAAAAAATATTGTAATGGTGGATAGTAAAGGAATACTCAGCCATCATAGAGAAGATTTAATGAATGACCAGAAAAAATGGGAAATATGCTTGAAGACCAATTCAGAAAATCTGCAAGGTGGAGCTGCTGAGGCAATCAAAAATACCGATATGTGTGTTGCAATGTCAAGATCTTTACCTGGGACAATAAAGAAAGAATGGGTTACAAGTATGCAAGATAAATCTATAGTCTTTGCTTGTGCTAATCCTCTTCCGGAAATATGGCCTTGGGATGCATTAGATGCTGGTGCTACAATTATAGCAACAGGCCGTTCAGATTTTTCCAATCAACTAAACAATTCACTTGTCTTCCCCGGAATCTTTAGAGGAGTTCTAGATGTTAGAGCAACAAAAATAACTAATGAAATGTGTCTTGCCGCAGCAATTGAAATAGCTAAAGTAGCAGAAGATAAAGGTTTGAGTGAAGAATATATCGTTCCGTCAATGGATGAATGGGAAGTCTTCATAAGAGAAGCAGTAGTTGTTGGAATGAAAGCTATCGACCAAGGATTAGCACAAGTAAAGAGAAGCAGAGCTGAACTCCAAGAAATGAGCCAAAAAACCATAACAAGAAGCAGAGACATGGTTCAAACATTGATGAAAGAGAACTATATTTCTGAACCCCCAGATTAAAATAAAAGGATACTTAGAAACCTCAAAATTCTTTAATGTTGATGACATCTAATGACGGTAGTCAACAGTCGCCATATCTATCTTTAATTCAACCATATCTAGAAAATCATTTAAAGATTTACTTGGAATTCTGGCTCCAGAAGCTTTCTTATGTCCCCCGCCAATACCACCAACCATTTCAGTAACTTGAGTCACTATCTTGCCTAAGTCATATTTGGAATCATAAGATCCTCTTAAAGAGATTTCACAAAGGTCTTCATCTCCTATTAGATGGTAAGAAACTCCAATAGGTGTATCGAAAGCACCCATTAGAAGGTTCGCTATAATTCCAGCGGAACCTTCTTTAGCTTCCATAACCGCTATCCAATTGCGTTTAACACCCTTTGATGTAACCTCAATCATCAGACCAGCAATTTTATCCAATCCTTTAACTGAATTCTTCAGGACATCATGTATTTCATGTGGAAATTTCAACTCTGAAAGTTCGTCCACAATATTACTTCTAAATGAATAATCATTTTCAGATCCAAGAAGAGAATAGGTAAGTAAAGTGGATTCTAATAGAATAAATTGCCGATCAAAACGAGATATCAACTTTTTTGCAGATGGTGCATCATCCATATAGTCAGTTACAGCTCCATAAGTTGCAAGAATATGAGCACCTTTTTTCAATTTTTCACTGAACTTATTGTAAGTTAGAACTGAACAAGACTCCTTCAAAGAATGATGTAAATCAACACCCAAATTATTCAACTGTATAATCAATTTTTCACTTAAAGGATGATGGTCTATATAATGAACGGATGCAAAATCAGTGATTCTCCTTATTTCCTTAAGAAATGACTCTGCAAGAGTTTCATTAAGCCCAATATCACAAATGTAAACATCTTTTGCATTATTCAAAGAAGCTAATTTATCTACAATGTCACCATAATCCACAAGAACAACCGAAGCACCGGTTGCCATTTTCACAATAGAAGCTGAAGAAAGCCCATCCACATCTTTTGCATGTGAAAAACATATAACTTCGGTCAAATTATTCAACTCTCACTAAACCTTTCCAAGACTAATAAATAACGTTTTTCTCATTTAAAGAGTAAATTAGTGCGAATATTTAAATATAACATATGTTATATTAATAATGATTGAAATGAGGCAAAAAACCATCCGTCTTATTGAAAGTATCCACACTAAAGGAGTTTTTGGTCCTTGCGCGTGTGGAGGAGACGTTTTATATTACACAGATAAAGGTGTTCGATGTTCGACCTGTGGTAAACTCTACGGGGTTTGGGCAGATAAACACACCTCATTTATAAAACGCGCGAAGGAATTGCTAGAGAAAACACAAAATATTGCATCGAAAACTGAAGATTCTGATGAACCTATTTACTTGGAATCAATAGATGGAAAGGCCGGACTTATTCATTAGATCAACAATAATATGCCTCATTAATCAGCAAATAAGTACAAATATCAATCTTAGGCCTTTTCTAAATCAGAAAAGGATATGAACCAAATCAGTAAATAGAGAAACCTTGCATGTAAAAATCACATATCCCAAGGCTTATAAAATACTCTTAAGATACCCAAGAAATTAAAAGTCAAGGTAATATTCATGGACATCATAATACTCGGTGGAGGGCAAGTAGGTGAAAGACTTGCTAGACTGTTTGTAGAAGACAAACATGAGGTTACTGTTTTAGAAATCGATACAGAAGTAGCACAAAGATTATCGGTTGAACTCGATGCGTTGGTTCTAAACGAAGACGGAACAGATCAAAAAGCTCTTGTAGATGCTGAAATAGAAAGGGCAGCGGCGTTCATTACAACAACATCCGATGATAAAGTTAACTTATTTGCATGTAGAATTGCAAAGAAATTCGGTGTTAAAAGAATAATCGCCAGAGTTACAGATCCAGAAAATTATGAGTTTTATCTTGACATGGATGTAACTCCCATAAATATCACCGTAAATACTGTTATGGCGATGCAAAAGGCTGTAATCTCATCTGAAAGATTAAACAGTCTTTCAACTATTTGTGGTGAAAAGGCACAGATTTCTGGAATATCATTGGGCAAAAAATCACCTGTACTTGGAAAAAAATATGGTGATCTAAAATTAAAGCAAAATATCTTCGCTATCGAACGGGAAGGAGATTTGATTCTTCCAAATGGAGACACCACAATAGCAGAAAGTGACACAATTTTCGTTGTTGCACCTATTGAGGATACAGAAAATATTCTCAAGAGTTTGCGCGGCGAATCTCATTGAAAGAAAGGTCTTCAGTAACACTTCATAATTTAGGGCTTATCCTACAGATGAACGGGATAGCCATTTTGGCCCCTATAATTATTGCATTATTATATGGTGAAAATCAGGCATTAACTGCATTAGTTCTTTCGGCATTCGCTTCATTTTTCGTAGGATTCTTTTTCACAAATTTCTCTACTGAAGGAGAAATGCAATTTGAGTCTATCTGTACACTTATGATTGCAACTTTTTTCGTTCTTGCAACAATAGGCTCTATCCCATATGTGTACCTCGGGAAGACCATATTTGGCGATATGAGCTTTGATAAAATATTCATAAACAGTTTTTTTGAAAGTATGTCAGGTTTCAGCACCACTGGAATGACAATTTTAGTAGATGTTGAAATACTACCAAAGTCAATCATTTTTTTCAGAGGTTTATCTCAGTGGATAGGTGGAGTTGGAATTGTCTACTTGATGGTTCTCTTCTTAGGATCTCCATCCGAAAGTACAAGGGTTGTAGGTGAACTTAGTGGATTTGGAAAAATAAAATCAAGTTTCAGAGGAACTTTCTGGAGGATAATTACAATTTACTTGGCATATACAGTAATATTCACTATTCTTCTAGTCTCATTAGGTAAAATAGATCTTTTCACATCAATAAATCTGGTGTTTACAGGGATATCTACGGCAGGTTTCTTACCTATTAACGATCTGGAAACGATAATGACTCCAGTTTCAATGGGAATAATCACAGTGATGATGATTTTTGGTGCCACAAGCTTTTCAGTACACAACAATTTGTGGGGACGTGAGTTAAAGAAAATCTTTTCAGTTGAATATAGATTTTACATTTTATACATAATTATTATGGTCAGCACATTAGGTGTAATCTTTTCATCATCTAGAAAAACATTAATTGATATTACTTTTCACATTATCTCAGCAATTACTACTACGGGTTTTCAATTCATAGATATTGGTACCACTTCAACTACCCTGAAAAGCGTAATGGTATTATTAATGATAGTTGGTGGAAGTTCATTTTCAACATCTGGAGGAATAAAAATTATTAGATTCATAATTACTCTAAAATCAATTCCTTGGGTGACCAGAAAATTGTCGCTTCCAGCAAAAGCAATTACTCCATTGAAAATAGGAGATAAAGCCCTTTTTGAGAAAGATGTGATAATTGCATTTCTTATGATAGGTCTAGGAATATTATCCATATTTATCAGCTCACTAATATTTACATTATATGGATACAGCTTTATAGATTCTATATTTGAGATCTCCTCTGCCTTCGGGACAGCAGGAATGAGCACAGGAATAACCGGAATGAATCTCCCAGATCCTCTAAAATTAATACTTAATTTGGAAATGGTCATTGGGAGAGTTGAAATTATTCCCTTTTTAATATTTTTAAAGAAGATAATCAACAGATAAGTAATAATAGAATTACAAGCATATGTAAAACTAGGCAATAAAAAATATTCTGCAATATAATTTAACATTTAATGTTTAGCTTTTTATTATCACATATTTGGTATGCATCAAAAGTAGAATCCTTCATTTATGACTCAATTAATTTTGTAGAACTTTCAAGTTTAGTTTATATCATAACTAATAGAGGATAGTGATGAGAAAAGTGTCAAAAACGCGTGATATGAAGATAAAGAAAGTGGTTGCAAGAGAAATTCTTGATTCAAGAGGTAATCCCACTATTGAAGTTGACGTCCTTACGGGTTGTAGTATGGGTAGAGCTGCCATACCTTCTGGGGCATCAACTGGTTCTCATGAAGCTATTGAACTTCGAGATGATGATACTTCAAGATATCATGGGAAAGGCGTATTAAAAGTAATTAGAAATGTCACTAAAATCATCGCCCCGAAAATAATTGGGATTGATTCAAGGGATCAAGAAGCTATTGATAATCTAATGATAGATCTGGACGGAACTACTAACAAAGCAATTCTCGGAGCCAACGCAATATTAGGTGTATCTCTTGCCACAGCTAAAGCTGCCTCTAATGGATTGAATCTACAGCTCTTTCAGTATCTTGGTGATGAAAACTGCAAAATTATGCCAGTGCCAATGATGAATGTATTAAATGGAGGTAAGCATGCAGGAAATGATCTCAGTATTCAAGAATTTTTAATAATCCCAATTAGTGCAAATAAATTCAGTGAAGCCATTAGAATTGGTGTAGAAGTTTATCACTGCTTGAAGAAAGTACTTACAGACAGGTTTGGTAAAGGTGCAATGAATGTTGGAGATGAAGGTGGTTTCGCCCCGCCATTAAAGAAAGTGGATGATGCTTTAGATGCATTATCTGATGCAATACAAAGATCCGGATACAGCATTGGAGAAGATGTAGTACTTGCATTAGACGCTGCAGCAAGTGAATTTTATAATAAGAAAAAGGAAAGATACAATATCGATGGTCAAAATCTTAGTCAAGAAGAATTGATTGATTATTATTGTGAATTGGTAGAAAAATATCCAATAAAGTCAATAGAGGACCCATTACATGAAGAAGATTTTGAAGGATTAGCAAATATAACAGAGAAAATTGGAAAAAAAACACAGATAGTAGGTGATGATATATTCGTAACTAATGTCGCGAGATTGAAAAAAGGAATTGATTATGGTGCTGCAAATGCTTTTCTCTTGAAATTAAATCAGATAGGAACTTTAACTGAATCTAGAAATGCAGCTAATCTTTGTTTAAAGAATGAATATAATGTGGTGGTGAGTCATAGATCTGGAGAAACCGAGGACACTACAATAGCAGATCTTTCTGTAGCATTAGGAACAGGCCAAATTAAAACTGGTGCACCAGCTCGAAGTGAAAGGACAGCAAAATATAATCGATTAATTCGAATAGAAGATGCTTTAGGCAATTCTTCAGAATATCCAGGAATAAAAGCAATATTTAGACATTATGATTAATAATCTACCGATAAAGAAAAAGTTCTCAAACTCAATTATTTGAATTTGACATAATTTATAAATTAAGTTTTAATTGTACATTTATGAAATTCTGAACATTCATTACATAAATTTGCTAAACAATTAGGGCAAAACAATATAGGACCTAAAGGAATATTATAATCACAATCTTCACAAAAGAAAGTTTGTTTGATTTCAATATCAGAAATTTCAGACATTAACTATCGCATACATTAGTAATAGCTATATTAATGCTGTGTTCATTTTATGAAGTTATTATGTGACAAATATCTAAATTGATGAGTAAATATTAATCATATGTCCATAATAGTCGTTTTTCTTCATGCTCACATATATTACCTTAAATTATCAAATAAAAGATGAAGTGTCAGATTATAATCAAAGATATCTTAAAGCGGGTTCGGAGGGGTTTGAAGCAAAAATGCTCCCAAAATTGGGTAAATAATATTAGAAGTAACAATCATTTTTTTTTGGTTTAATTAATTTCAATTAATTCGATTTAGTTGTTTATTTCAGATTTTTCTTTTTTCTGTTTAGTAAATATTATTTTATTACTTGATTTGTCGTAACCAACTTTTATTATGTCACCTTCAACAATTTCACATGCCAAAATTTTCTGGGCAAGTGGTGTTCCTATCTCACTCTGAATCTTACGCTTCAATTCTCTAGCACCAAATTCAGGTACATATCCTATATCGGTAATCCGATCCAATACTGATTCAGTGAAATTCAACTCAAATCCTTGTCTCTGGATAGAACGTTTTAGATGTTCGAGTTGCATCTTAATTATAAGTTTAATCTGATCCTTTGTTAGGACATGGAAAATAATTATCTCATCAATGCGGTTTAAAAATTCTGGCCTAAATTGTTGGTGAAGCATACTCATCAATACCTCCTTGAGCTCATTGTTCGTCTTATATTTCTGAGTAGTCAAATTATCTTGAATAAGGTTAGACCCTATGTTACTAGTTGCAATAATGATGGTGTTTGTAAAGTCAACAACCCGTCCCTGGCCATCAGTTAAACGACCATCGTCAAAGACCTGCAACAGAATGTTGTATACATCAGGATGAGCTTTCTCAATTTCATCCAGTAATACAACTGAATATGGCTTCCTCCTGACAATTTCAGTCAATTGACCACCTTCCTCATAACCAACATAGCCAGGTGGGGCACCAATTAACCGACTGGTAGCATGACGTTCCATGTACTCAGACATATCAATTCTCACCAATGCATCTTCATCCCCAAACACAACCCACGCTAAAGATTTGGCAAGTTCAGTTTTACCGACACCTGTAGGACCGAGAAACAAGAAAGTCGAAATAGGGCGTTTACCTTCCGTAAGCCCTGCTTGACTACGAAGAATAGAATCCGAAACTGCTTTCACTGCCTCATCCTGTCCAACAACTCGTTTATGCAGCCTTTCTTTCATCTTTAGTAACTTTTCTTTCTCCTCTTGTGTCAAGGCTGTAACTGGAATTCCAGTAATTTTTGAAACAATTTCAGCAATATGTTGTTGTTTCACTTCAGAAGTAGTGACACCTTTCTCTTTTCGCCATTGGAGTTCAGATTCAGAACGTTTCTTTTCCAGCTTTTTTATCCTCTCTTCTAGACTCTTTGCATCTTCTAATTTCTTGTGAAGAGAAGCAAATTCACGCTCCCGTTTTAAAGAATTTATCTTTTCATCTAACTCCTTAACCACTTGTGGCCTAGAAGTAATGCTAATTCTAACTCTCGCAGCTGCTTGATCTATGAGATCAATAGCTTTGTCAGGTAAGAAACGATTCGTAATATATCGATCTGATAATTCTGTTGCAGCAACGATTGCTTCCTCAGTAATTTTCACTTTATGATGAGCCTCATACCGGTCGCGGAGACCGGAAAGAATCTCGATGGTCTCTTGGACTGTTGGCTCAGAAATGATTACTGGCTGGAACCGCCTAGCAAGTGCCGCATCTTTTTCGATATGCTTCTGATATTCATTCAAAGTTGTTGCACCCAGTAGATGCAGCTCTCCTCGAGCTAAGTGTGGTTTTATAATCTGGGATACATCCAAACCACCTTCTTCACCAGTCCCACCGGCTTTCATAATCATGTGTATCTCGTCGACAAAAAGAACCAAATCTTCTTTGTGCGTTATTACTTCGTCCAATAATTTCTTAATTCTTTCTTCGAATTCACCACGAAACTTGGAACCAGCAACTAATGAATTAATATTCAATTCAACAACTCGTTTATTCTGAAGAACTTCAGGAACTTCTTCTTTCAATATTCTTTGAGCAAGCCCCTCAACAATTGCAGTCTTACCGACACCCGGTTCACCAATCAATATTGGATTGTTTTTTATTCGACGAGCCAAGATCTCAATTGTTGTTTCAATCTCATCGGCACGACCAATAACAGGATCAAGCTTTCCTTCCCTGGCAAGCTTAGATAAATCTCGAGAGTATTTATCTAACTGAGGCGTTGTAGATTGTGGCTCTACATGTCCATCTTGGGTTCCTTTACCCACAACTTTAATGATTTTCTGCCTAATTTCAGCTGGTGTTAGCCCATACTTTTGCAATAAGTCACCCGCCATACCGTCTTCTTCTTCAATGAGTCCTACAAGCAAATGCTCTGGACCAATGTAGCTATGCCCAAACTCTTGAGCTGCCTGGAAAGCTAATTCAAACACGTTTTTCATTCTTGGTGACATGCTTAACTTTGCTATTCCACCCTTATCAAGAGCCCCTTCACCTTTGGGAGTGTTGGCCTCAATATAATCCTTAAGATCCTCAGGGTTTATCTTAAACTGCTTATAAATTTCCTTAATAACATCACTATTAGAAATAGCATAAAGCAGATGTTCAGTATCCACCTCATTTCGGTTAAATTTTAAAGCAGTTTGAGCAGCTTCTTGAATCAACTCTTTTGTATGTCCTGACAGAAATTGATCAATATCTACAGCTTCACGATGTCGGGGTGATGAAGATCCTGGTCTCGATGGAATACCTCTGAAATCATCATCAACGTTGCTTGAAAAATCGTCAAAGAGACTTCCACCAAACATACGATCAAACAACGAACCTGATTGTCGTTGGAGACTCCGCAAATCTTCGTCACAAACACTGATAACTTGTTTTATCCCATCTTTCAACACAGTTACTTCTGCTCTAGCAGGTCTAGATTTACAGATTTCACAATAACCCATTCCTCCTGACATAATTTTCACTCCTAAATATACGAAAAAATATGATGCGCTATTATTTAAAGTAAAGACATGCATAAACATTCTTGTCCATTATGTTTTTTCTGGGCTATCTAATGCCTAAATAGAAATGTTGCAGAAACAACTAAGTAAATAATAAAATTGGGTGTGTTGGTTATAGAACCCCACCCATTGAAAGAAGGATGTCTTCAAATTATTATTATCAAAAGACTCCTAAAATAAGATATGTTTTTAAATTTAATAAATTTTTTTATTCTTAGTTTTATTTAACTACAATCAATTAGGTTTTTGTAGAGATACCTAGCGGTAAACTCCGAGAAAGACTTGGCGGGCCCGGAGGGATTTGAACCCTCGACCTCTAGCCAAAGATCAATAATGACCTTTTACAGCTGTCGCCGGCATGCATAGGAGGTTCGGCCAATAAATTAACTGCCGCGCTATCCATGCTGCGCTACGAGCCCACTATATTTAGACTTCAGAAGATATTGATTAAGTTTTATGGATACAATAGTATTTATTTATCAAATTAATGCGAGAACTGCAACAGATATTAGATAGTAAGACAAAATAGCAAATGGTTATGATAAAGAAATCCGGTAAACAGGAAATAAAGAGTTTATCGTTATACATACCTGTTGAAACTGTGGTAAAAGAAATTACGGAATTGGGATTCACTGAAATTGCATCAGCAACTGTAATCACAGATGCTAAGTTTTGGATAAAAAAAGTATTCAAGAAGAACCAGGAATACATTTCAGTTTCTGATGAAATAGGAGATGCAGATTATCTAAGAGACCCTATTGTAACAATATGTGGAAATCAGAAAACTGTAAAAGCATTAAAAAAAATGGAGTAGTGAAAGTATGCCCATTTATGATTGCAATGAAAATCAGTTCATTGAGAACTTAAGGAAGGTAATTGATACAAACTTTAAGATTATCGTTAAGAGATCCATTAAACTTTACGCAGACACTAAGCATAACATATCAAGAATTCCAGATAGTGAATTCAATAAATATAGTCCCATTATGTGCAGATCAAATCAGCGAACAAATGTCTACTCAATCAAACCATTTTATGATGAATTTCACAAACGATTTTATCCAGAGGACTATAAAGTGCACTCCGCAAGATATTCCAGAATGATAACACTACCTATACCATATTTCAAAGTAGAATATTCTTTTGACATCTGGGGGGAAACATATTCTTATAACTTCGATGTTCTACTCAACCCTGAAATAAAGCTTGAAACAAAAAAAATTAAGCCAATCACATTAAGAGAAAAAAACAAAAGTAAATCCGTTTTATTGCATGTCCTCTCATTTATTCCACCCCGACCTGAGACCATGCGAATAGAACTCCCACAATCCGTTCTAATATTCGATGTTAACCAAAAAATAAAATTTTAACGCCGTCTCTAATGGTTATATATCCTCTAGTTATTTGAAGGTTTGAGCGGGGGTAGCCGAGTCTGGCCAAAGAGGGCACTGGTAACCGTGGAAGCGCGGGACTTAAGATCGCCTCAACTGAGGTATAAAGTTGGCCGAATAGATATCCCGTCTCTCAGGAGTTCGTGGGTTCGAATCCCACCCCCCGCACCAAGAAATTTTTTTTATTTGAACATAAAATATATAATATCTGAAAATAATCATTTTTTCTGAGACAATATATTAGGATTAATAAACCGATAATGAAATAACTTTCGGATAATTAAGGTCATAGTATGGCAAAAAGATACCTTCCACAATTTCTTGTAGAGGGAGAGGTTTTACCCGAAGTATGGGAAAAAAGTTTGGAGATACTTTGGAATAAAGGGATTACCTCGTTTAAGGAATCTTACAAATTTGAGACAAAGAAAGACAGGATAAAGGAGTGTTCAATAAGGATGGTGATTAGACAACCTTTGAAAGAACCTCGTTTCCATCTTGAATGGGGAAGAGTAAAAGATTTTGATGATTATTCAGATGATGTAATCCTTGGGAAAAAAAATCATCTGATTGGAAAGGCTTATGATTACACATACCATGACAGATTATTTCAATATAAGCCAGCAACCAAAGGCATTATTGATCAAATAGAGTATATTGTTGCGAAACTGAAAAATTCACCATACTCAAATAGAGCTCAAGCAGTTACATGGATGGTTTGGAACGATGAACACCCAGAGGTTGGACCACCCTGTCTCCAAATAATTTGGTGTAAAGTTATTGATGAACAATTAGAATTACATACCTACTGGAGAAGTAGAGATGCATATGCAGCAGCTCCTATGAATATGTGGGCTTTAACCAATTTGCAGAAAATTATTGCTGAAAGAATTGGGGTTAAGGTAGGTCAATATGTTGATACGGCTGAAAGTTTCCATGTGTATGAAGAAAATTTTCATCGAACACAAAACGTTGTGAACCTCGCTAAGAATAGACGCGAAATTGGGAATCCGGTATGGCTCAGTACAAATGACCCAAGGTTACAGAGAGTTAATTCACTGTAAACACATCAAAAACACACATGAAAATATATTTAGGATAATCTACTTTGAATTAATAAAAAAAGAATAAATGGAACTCATATAATCAAACTTTAGAGAAATATGGTTGACGAAGAATCTGTTAAAATAACTTGTAAGGATTGTGATGAAGATTTTTTATTTTTTGACAGCAGCTTCGTGGAATAGGCGGGACATAAATACATAGAATGTCCTAATTGTCATAGCCATTACGAATTGTCAATTAATGATCTTCCAAATAAAATAGCTAAGGAAGTTAAGGCAGCTAAGGCTAAAGAAAAAGCAAAAAAACTAGAAGAATCAAAACCAGCATCTGAAATGTCGATTGAAGAATTAGAAGCGGCTATTAAAGCAAAAACTGCAAAGGTATACGAATATATAATGAATAATAACCAGCGTTTGAATGTTGCCAATGCAGCAGCAACACTTGATCTACCTGCAGAAGAAGTGGAGAAATCTGTCTTCAAACTGGTATCAGAGGGCAAATTAAACTGGTGGAACGGTCGTGGATCATATTTGTCTCATACACATCAAAATGGAGAAAAAAATAGGGTAAAAAAGAAGAAACCAACAGCAGTCTGGTTTATAGTTGTAATCCTTATGGGAATAATCGGAGGATTATTGGGGTATGCTGTTCTTAAAAATGATCACCCAAAAATGGCTAATGGCCTATTATTTATTGGAGCATTTATCACTCTTCTTGCATTAATAATTCTTTTTTAATTCTATTTAATTATAACTAACTTATTCTTTCTATTAGGAATTTTATGTTAGATACTTGATTATTTTTATTCTAAAATGATTAGAGAAAATTGATTTATGAATTCAGTAAAAAAATCAATTGATAAGAAAGAGGTAAAGAAAGGCATGAAATTAATCTTTAAAATAAAGCGGAAGTCATCGTCTGTTGGGGTCGTGGTCTAGAGCATCAATAAGGAAAGATGTGGATAGCTTGGTCTAAGATACGTGGTTTGGGAGGAACTGTTCCCGAAACTCCATGTGGTCGTGGGTTCAAATCCCACCGACCCCACCATATACTAAAAAAGAAGGCTAAGTCTAATCATCATTCTGAAAATTTATTTTTTTGGAAATAAAAATGAAGTAATATTTTTTCTTGAAATAGTTCCGATTATCTTAGAAGTATCTGATGAATCTACTACAGGTATTGGATCAATACCGCTACGCGACATTTTCTCAACAATAGAGGATATATCATCATCTTCGAACGCTCTAATCCTTCGTTTTCTCATAACTGATCCTACACTTTTTGTCTTCCAATATCGGCGTCGACTTTTCTTAAGGGCTTTTGCAGAGACATGTCCAATTAGTTTATCTTCTTTATCAACGACATTATAGAAACGTTCTCCTTTCTCAAGATGTTTAAGAAATTCATCGATAGTTATTTTATCTCTCACTGTTAATGTATTATTAGACATAACGTCTTTGACGTTCACACCCTCACAGGCAAGTTCTGTATATGTTGGAATCAGATCTTCACCGATTTTTTCCGCATCTTCATCTCCTTTCTTTAATAATAGACGCATTGACAGTGGGGATATTACCAGTAGAAGAAGAATTGAAAAGGTACCAAGGGAGAATATTTTTTGATCGATCAAATTCAGGTTAAATAGAGTAAGCATCAATGCTAAATCTATTGATCCTTTCGCCATAACCCCTGAGCTTATCCAAAGAGGATATTTCATTCGTCCTACAAGGGCACCTAGAAAAGCTCCAGAAAATTTTCCTACCACAACCACTAAAATGAAACCGATTATCAATGATAAATCAAGCTCTAAAAATTTGAATGTTATCTGAAGACCCACACCTGCAAAAAATATTGGGACGAATATTCCATTTGCGATACTTCGTAACCCACTGATGCTCTGATGATAATCTTTTTTAGGCATTTGTGAAAGTGCAAGCCCAATTAATAGAGATGTTATTGCACCATGAACACCGTTGATCTCACCGATATAGACGAATAATAGGACAATTCCTATCAAAACTCCGAAGAAAACTCCTTTAACTTCTGTATGGCGCCTAATAAATCTAAGAAGAATTGGAAGTACTTTGAGGCTGAATAATGATGCCACGATGAAAAAAAGTGTCATTCTACCAAGAGTAACCAGTAATTGAAATGGTGCAGATGATAATGGTTCTGCTGATAACTGCAGAATAAGGCTAATTGTAATTAGACCAACAAATTCAAGTATTGCAGTAATACTAAATATTTCTAATCCAACAGGGTCCTTAAGGTGGTCCAAATCAGAGAGAGTCTTAGCAACTACACCAAGGCTAGATAACCCAATTACTCCGGCTAGAGCAAGACTTGAAATATTATTTATTCCAATACTTTGAGACATGTAAAAAGATAATAGGAAAGGAACTAAGAAACTCACTGCAGCTGTATAAAAGACTCTTCGTCTAAGCGAAGATAACAAACCTGGAAGATCAATCTCTTCTACACCAACCAAGAAAAAGAGAAAGAATATTCCTAGACTTGTGAATAATTCAATTTCAGTTGTAGGTTTTACAATAGAAAGAAAACTTGGGCCAAGAATTAACCCCGCTAAAACATTACCCAAAAGTCCTGGCAATTTAACTTTTACAAATAGCTCTTCGAAGACTTTACCTCCAATTATTAGGAGACCCAAAAAGAGTATTCCTTCAGCTGCAGACATTCAACTTCAATCCAAAGATAGATGATAACATAAAATAAGGAATTAGTTAAGAGTATCTATCAGAAGATAATAATTATTAAGAAAATATTATCAATAAAATAGAATTCATTATTCTTAAATTAATTTTAAGATTGATTTCACTCAAGTCAATAAGCCTTGACCACAATCATAGATAGTTAGGTTGAAAATTTCTAATTAAATTAAAATACCTTCACATAGAGAGGTTAAGTCTATGCAACCTGTTTCCAGAAGAGTTAGAACGATCTATTCAGTTATAGCATCTTCAAATAGACTGGAGATTCTTCGCATCCTTAACACAAAAGGACCATTAAGCTATTCTGAGCTTAAAACATTAGCTGGGTTTAAATCAAAAAAAGAATCAGGCAAATTTGCATACCATCTTCGCAAGCTTGTAAGACAAATGCTTATAGCTCTAAATAGACAAGAACGAAAATACACAGTTACAAGTCTGGGAAGGCTTGTATTAAATGTCACAAGGCAGATAGAAGAACAATCTGTTGTTGAGAGCGGAAAGCTCTATGTTAGAACTTCAAGACAGACAATGGAGGAGTTCAACTCTGATAAAATCCTTCAATCTTTAGTTAGAGAAGCAGGAATGCCAGTAGAATTAGCACAGCGGGTCACTAGCGAAACCGAGGCCAGACTCTATAAATTTCAGACTATTTACTTGACAGCACCACTCATAAGAGAGATGGTTAATGCATTACTTGTAGAGCATGGACTTGAAGAGTATAGACATAAACTAACACGGCTTGGCCTACCTATTTATGATATTTCAGAAATGGTAAACAATACAGGTTTTGGTGAAGGGGATGTTGGAACCGTTTTATCCAAGACAGCAAATGCTGTTTTTTCAGAATATTTGATGCTCTCGCAACTACCAAGAGATGTCACTGATGCACATCTAGCAGGTGAGATTCATATTTCAAATGGTGGAAGCTGGGGACTTATGCCGGATACTGTGTTTTTTGATCTTGAGGCATTAAGAATCAATGGAATTAATCTTAAGGGTAAACTTTCTGCAATTCCAAAGATAGAACCCCCAACAAAACTTGATGAGGCTCTGAGTACTTTAGTTAATATTACCGCTATTCTTAGCAAAGAAGTTTCCTCAGAAATATCATTAGAGAACTTCACATCCTATTTAGCTGAATTCGCTCAGGATAAAACTAAGCATGAACTTAAAGAAACGGTAAAAAGAGCTTTAATGCTTTTACCGGCTATTACAATCGGAGGGCATGGTATCCCAATTATTTCATTACAAGTGGGTAAAGATAATAGTTCATCAAAATTTGATGAAGCTTTGATAAAAAGAGTTTTAGAATCTACATTTTTGGCATACGAAGAATATGTCAAGAGCGTTCCTGAACCTATGGTAAACTTAGTATTCACAACTGATTCAGAAATAGAACCAAAGCTAAAAAGTATGTTATCATCTGCAATATATTCAGGTGGAAAAATTGGAATATCCAATAATATGAATGGTGCTATTGCTTATTCAGGATTGCGCAGAGATAGAGAAAAAAGGTTTCCTGCAGACAATGTAAAAATACTACATTCTCTCGCAATTAATTTACCAAGACTTTCCTATGAATCGAATAGAGATGAAACGTATTTTAGAGCCAAACTCACTATGGCTATACAAACGTCAATAAGTGCCCTACATACTCGAAAAAAGATAATAAGCAATCTTTCACGAAAGAATCTTTTACCGGCATTAACTAATGGAACAACGATGGTGGAAGAAGAATATGTTCCACTTATTGTAAATCTAACTGGCCTTAATGAAGCCATTATCAAATTGTTAGGGGAAAGGGCGACGATGTCTGATAAACGTTCTTTATTGGAAAAAATACTAGAGACATCTTCTAAGAGTGCTGCTGACATCAGTGTAAAACTTAATGAGAATGCATTTGTTGCAATAATACAAGGAGATTCTGGAGAGCGCTTTGCATCAATGGATATTGAGAAATATGGTAGATCGTTAATATCTATTCCATCCGGTAAGAGTAGATATAGTCAGACCCCCATAGTTACTCATTCAGAACTTTCCAAGATAGATTATTTGCGAAATTTACATAAATCATATGAATCATTATCTGGAGGTTCCACAATTGAGATCGAGATACCAACTGGTGGATCTATTGAGATGTTATCAGAAATAATTGGCAAAGCACAAAAAAATACAGGATTTTATCATCTTTGGCATAAAATGGCGGTATGCCGTGCATGTGGTGACAAGTTTCCTGAAGGAACAGAGAAATGTGACTCTTGCAAATCAACTTCTATGAAACTATACTCAACTATTTAGAAAAAAATTCATATCTAAAAAAAACTTTTTTTTCATATGTCAAACTAATTACACTTTTATTTAGTTGGTACACTAATATTTTTATAATAAAACAGGTCTCAAAGTGTTAGAGACCATAATGAATAACATCCAATTATTCAAGGCAATGAGAGCGTTTTCATTGCATTATTCAAGTCAAATGCTATTGACCCAAAAGCGTCTCATTAACTCTTTTTTTTAAAGTTGTTGTGGCGATGAGCATTAATAAGCGTCAAGACTGTTTCACCGATAACAAGAAAGCCATCACAACAATTCCCCATCATATTTGTTCAGTAAGATTTGGTGAATAATTGTGGAAACCAATAAAATCACAAAGATCAAGAAACGTAATGGGCGGATTCTCGAATTTAATCAAGAGAAGATTGCTATAGCTTTATGGAAAGCCATCCAATCTGTAGGTGGTAAGGATAAAAGTTTAGCAACACGATTTTCAGATAGATTGGTTGAGCTGGTGAACATGAAGTTTTCACCATCCACTATGCCTACTGTAGAAGATATTCAAGATATGGTTGAAAAGGTGTTGATGGAGCAGGGACAATCTAAAGCAGCAAAAGCATTCATCCTTTATCGTCAGAAGAGAGCAGAGATAAGAGAAGAGAAAAAGACAATTCTGGAAAAAGATGACATAGATGAAGTTGACAAACATTTTGATCTCAATGCATTACGTGTTATGAAGGCGAGATATCTTAGAAAAGATGGGTCTCGACTAATCGAAACACCCAAGCAGTTATTTATGCGAGTTACGATTAATGTTGTTTTAACGGACTTAGTATTTGATGAAAGAATATACAATCAAGACGGTGGACTTGCAACACATAAGGATGAGGACTTCGATTTTGGAAAATATGAAGATAAGTTTAGCATTGGAAAATATCGGTTAAATAGGTATCATTTAGAATCGTTGAAGCATCTATATGACAGAATGAATCTTAATGGATTCATGAAAGTGAACTGGAGTAGGTTCCTTATGTTACTTCAAAACTCTGAATTTGATAAATATGAGAAGACAGCAGATGAATTCTATAACTTAATGATAAATAAACACTTTATGCCGAACACCCCAGTTTTAGCCAATTTTGGAAATCCTTTGGGAATGGGTTCTGCTTGTTTTGTCATTAAAGTGGAAGATTCTATAGAAAGTATAATGGATACTCTGAAGAAGGCAGCCATAATATTCAAGTCTGGCGGTGGGATGGGTTACAACTTCTCAAATATTAGACCAGAAGGGGATATTGTTAGTTCAACTTCAGGTATAGCTTCTGGGCCTCTTAGCTTTATGCGACTCTTTGACATGATGACTGAGGTAATCAAACAAGGCGGTATTAGACGAGGCGCAAACATGGGAATTATGAATATAAATCATCCAGATATTGAGAAATTCATAACTGCCAAGAAAGGTAACATCGCTCTGAGAAACTTCAACATATCTGTTTTAGTATCTCCAGATTTCTGGGATTATTATGAGAAGAATGAGCCATATCCACTCGTGAATCCTCGTAACGGCGAAGTTATACGTGAAGTTAACCCAAGAATGCTTTTCGACATGATAGTATATCAAGCATGGGAAAGTGCGGAACCAGGTTTAATTTTTTCAGATCATGTGAATAAGCATAACCCATTTATGGATTCTTTAGGTCCAATAGAATGCACTAATCCTTGTGGTGAAGTACTGCTATATCCTAATGAATCTTGTAATTTAGGGAGTATAAATGTCTGGTCATTCTGTAGAATAGATGATAGAGGAGAACGATTCTTTGATTGGGACGGTTTGAAAGAAACCATTATTTCTGCTGTTAAGTTTCTTGATAATGTAATTGACATTAACATCTTCCCATTACAAGAAATTGAAGATATGACTTTAGCAACACGCAAGATAGGTCTTGGGATTATGGGGTTGGGAGATCTCCTATTTGATTTAGGAATATCTTATGATAGTGAAGATGGAAGAAATTTTATGGAGAGATTAATGGAATTTGTAAACTATTATTCCAAAGTTGCATCAATTGAATTAGCAAGAAATCGTAGGAGCTTCCCATATTTTGAAAAGAGTTTCTTTAATGAAGGCAAACTTCCATTCAGTGGATACGAGAACAATGAGAAATGTTTCTTTGATTGGAATGAGATTACCACGAAAGTTAAGGATGTTGGCTTGAGAAATTCGTATACCACAGTCATAGCACCAACTGGGAGCATATCAATGATAGCGGGTTGTAGTAGTGGTATTGAGCCGGTATATAGTTTGGTATATGAAAAGAATGTGAAAATAGGTAAATTTCACTATGTTGATCCAGTTTTTGAGAGAGTCATGAATGCAGAAGGACTGTATGATAGTGATTTGATTCGTGAAGTAAGCGAAAGAAGTGGAAGTGTACAGAAAATAGCGTATATCTCACCTAAGTTAAAAGACGTATTTGTAACTTCGCTTGATATAACTCCTGAAGACCATATAAAGGCACTAGCTTCACTTCAAAAATGGGTTGATTCATCTATTTCTAAAACAAATAATTTTCCAGCAGATGCAACAACTGAATCTATGCGTGAAAGTTATTTGCTAGCATATAAGTTAGGTTGTAAGGATATCACTGTTTTTAGAGATTCCTCAATAAAGGACCAAGTATTAGTAGCTAATAAGAGAAAAAGAACCGACAAACCTACTAAATCAATTGGGTCTATACATCTGGAAGACCCATCTGTAAAATCAAAAGATAATAACAATCTGCGAACTATGGGCATATCAAATGTAACTGATCAGACATATGTAATGGAATATAGGGATCAGACAGAAAAAGGAGATGTCTGTCCGGTCTGTGATTCCCAGATCTTCTTTTTAGAAGGATGCGCAACCTGCCCTGATTGCGGTTGGGGTTTCTGCGCTTAATTCTTTTCATTCAACATTAAACTAATCAGAGCTGCTCGTACAATCTTCCCGTAATGTGCCTGAATAAAGTATTTTGCATTTGGAGTTTTATCTACTTCAGGTCTTATTTCGGTTGTACGAGGCAATGGATGAAGAATTATCAGGTCATCCCGCCCCTTAGAAAGTAATTTGTTATCGATCACATAAGACCCCTTCACTTTTTCATATTCTAAAGGGTCCGGAAGTCTCTCTTTCTGTATTCTGGTTACGTAAATCGCATCAACCTCCTCAATTATTTCTTCAATATTTTCGTGCAAAGAAAATTTAACTTTTCCTTCAAGGTCAATCAGCGCTTCATCTCTCACCTTTAAATCAGGAGGCGAGACTAGAAAGATTTTTGGGTTGAAGTGTGCTAAACCATATAGGAGAGAATAAACAGTTCTTCCATATTTTAGATCACCTATGACAGCGATTTTCAAATTTGTTATTCGACCTCTCTCTTTCAATATAGTGTAAATATCCAACATTGCCTGAGTAGGATGCTCTTCAATTCCACTCCCTCCGTTGATTACAGGTTTCTCTGCAATCTGTGCTGCAAATCGTGCGGCACCTTCCATATGATGTCTGAGAACCAAAATATCTACATATGATTCTACTGTTCTAATCGTATCATTAAGATTTTCTCCTTTCTCGATTGAAGATGTTCGAGTTTCAATTATTGATACAGTTCCACCACCAATTGATTGCATTGCTGCTTCAAAACTTAAACGTGTTCTTGTACTAGGTTCGAAAAACAATGTGCCTAAGAGTTTGCCTGAAGCCAATTCTTTCAACTTCATGGGAGATAATTTCTGAATATTATCAGACATCTTAAATAGATATTCAAGATCTAATTTTGAAAAATCTCTTATCGATATAATGTCCCTACCATAGAAGGGGTTGATCATTACATTCCACTCACCTACCAATTCAGATACATATAAAAATTTGAGGCGCAATGTAGTTATTCAACCATTACACAGGTTATGGTCGGGCAAATTTGTCTGAGGAACATCTAGCAGTTAGACGGATAAAAGATGGAACAGTTATTGATCACATTGACCATGGAGAAGCTTTAAGAGTACTTTCAGCACTTAAAGTTACAGGACATGATGGAAATCTAGTAACGATTGCGATGAATGTTTCATCAAGTAAATTAAATAGAAAGGATGTAATAAAAGTAGAAAATCGGTTTCTCTTCGCTAATGAGACTAATAAGATAGCATTAATTGCACCCAATGCCACAGTAAACATAATTAAGAATTTTAAAGTAATAGAAAAGAGAAAAGTACATCTTCCAGATGCTCTTGAAGATGTTTTTAGCTGCCCAAACCCAACTTGTATATCAAATTCTGATGAACCATTGAAACCTATTTTAAAGGTAATTGATAGGAATCCACCTAAATTACAGTGTAAATATTGCATGAAGATATTAAATCCTGAGGAATTACTATAAATTGTTGGATTATGTAATGCTAAACCTTTAATCAATGAACACATGTAATCAAGATGTTAAAGTTTAGACGCATTATATGAAATGTTAATAAAATGATGAAGATAGATTCTAAGCAAAAGAAAATCCAAAAATATTTACTTATTCTGCCGATTATCTTTACCACGTTAATTGTAGGAGGAACTTATATTGGATTTCAATTATCAAATATAGGTGAAGTTTCTGACTCGATAATGTGGCCTCTTATTTTTGCCACCCTAGGTTTTGGGATCTCGATAGTTATTTCGATATTAATTTCCAAAATATGATCTTTAATGAATCTTAGATATTTTTGATTGCATAATGGTTATAGTAGTAAGATATAAAAAATACTTAGATTAATATGGTGAAAAGATTAAGAGAAATTCTATCTTGAGATTCATCAAAATCCACAATAACAAATGTTAGTATAAGACTAATGGCGATATATGTAATTAATAGAATTTTGATAACTTTAATAGGACATAAAAAGTCCAAATTAATGCAAAAATAACCCAGCTTATCATGTTAATTGGTGTTACAATCTGTAACTCCAAGATAACCAGTAGAATGATAATTTGAGGTGCGGTTAGAATAATGGCGAAAAAAATGGTTTTTATTATAAAATTGAACGAAGAAAAATGATGTCTACTGAATTCCACTTCGTATATCTGCTTTTTTGGCATCACATTAGTTAACATTTGTTTTTTAGGATATATTCTTTATGGGCAAGCCCATAGAATGATTATCTTTAATATTTGAATATCTTAGATAATTAGCAATAAAAATTAATTTTCACTATTAATTTCCAAGAATCAATATTGCCACTACAATACCATAAATAGCTATAGCTTCACCAAGAGCAGTAATAATTATGGCGGTAGTTTTCAACTCAGGTTTTTCTGCAGATGCTGCCAAACCAGCCGAACCAGCTTTACCAACAGCTAATCCTGCACCAATTGCTGCAGCAGAAAATGCGAGAGCCGCGGAAAGAAATTTACTAGCACCAGCTATATCAAGGGTTTCTTCTTGTGCGAAAGCTGGTGTAATACTGAAAATACTTAATACAAGTCCGACAATTAGAATTGTTTTATAATTCATTTTATATTTCTCCTTAAATTATCACTCTAGGTTTTTTCAAAGTGTTTATAAGTCTTCTCCAGTAAATCATTTATCTTGTCTTTAACTTCTTTTTGTAAGTCAATATGTTTTTTATCTATTGATCCACGAGCCTGAGAAAACTTCTTTTTTGTTGTTTCACTTTTCACCATCAGTATGTAACCTCCTTTCGTTTCTCCATTGTCGCTTTGACGTGCTTAAGCTTTACAAAGTCCTCTCTTTCTCGTTCCTCTAGAGTAGAAGCTATGAATTTTATTGAATCTTTGTAACTTGGAATAATCACATATTCTAAAGCGTTTATGAGTCTCTGAGTTTTTTCCAGCTCTTTTGCAAGTCTAAAGATAGTGTTTTCAGATTCAGCAGCTGAACATATATGTGGTAAAACTAGCCGCATCATATGTGTAGTGGTGTCAAGTGAAGAACTAGTATCTGCAAATCCATAGGTTAATTCAGACTTTTTTTCTGATAATTTTAATGTAGGGACCAGAATATCCACAATCGGTTTAACATCAGCAATAACATCGACCTGACTAGGTGTTGTTAATGCAATAGATTCAAGAGTAATGGATCCGACCTTAAAATATGTATTAAACAGAAAGCGATATGCTGTTGATAAGGGTTCCCACATCTTATCACGTGAAATAGTGGCTTCTTCAATTATTTCGTCGAGCTTTCGTAGAAGAACATCCCTTTTATCTTCAAGTATCTTATGCACAGAGTTCGCAACTTGTAGACTCTTTTTTATCCGAATAAGTTCTATCTTCGTTGGTAATGGTCTTCGACCAGAAGCAACAGACATTCTAGCTCTTCAACTCAATTTGTTCAGCATACTTATCAATATACTGCTGCTTAATCTTAGTTAATTCTTTATCGGGTAACTCTGAGAATAACTTCCAAGCGATTAAGAGAGTTTCTTTAATAGTTCGATTCTCATCATAATCTTGTTTCAAAAATTTCTTTTCAAAGGCTTCACCAAAGTCAAGATATTTCATATCAGTTTCAGCTAAACCTGCTTTACCGACAATTTCAGCAAGAGCTCTTAACTCTAGAGCACGTGCATATCCAGCATAGAGCTGGTCGCTTACATTCTGGTGGTCTTCCCTTGTTCTCTCTTCACCTATTCCATCCTTCATAAGTCTGCTTAGACAAGAGAGAACATTTACTGGTGGGAAAATATCTTTACGATAGAGATCTCTCCCAAGAACGATTTGACCCTCAGTAATATAACCAGTTAAGTCCGGAATAGGATGTGTGATGTCATCACTCGGCATAGAAAGAATAGGCATCTGAGTTATACTCCCTTTACGCCCCTTAATGCGCCCTGCACGTTCATAAAGTGAAGCTAAATCGGTATACAAATAACCTGGATACCCTTTACGGCCAGGTACTTCCTCTCGTGCTGCACTTATTTCACGAAGTGCTTCTGAATAATTGGTCATATCTGTAATAATTACCAATACATGCATATCTAGATTAAAAGCAAGGTACTCTGCTACAGTTAACGCTACTCTAGGGGTAATAATACGTTCTATTGCAGGATCATCAGCAAGATTAAGAAATAATGCACTTCTCTTTATTGCTCCACTTTCCTCCAGAGATTTTCTGAAGAATGCTGCTTCTGAATGTTGAACACCTATAGCAGCAAATACTACTGCAAATTCATCTCCACTTCCAGCTACAGTTGCTTGTCTAGCTATTTGTGCAGCCAATTTATTGTGTGGTAATCCTGCTCCAGAAAATATCGGAAGCTTCTGACCTCGTACAAGTGTATTCATTCCATCGATAACAGAAATTCCAGTTTGTATAAAATCTGTTGGATAATCTCTTCGTTCAGGATTCATTGGTTGACCGTTTACATCCTTAAAAAGTTCTCCAATAGGTTCAGGTAATCCATCTATAGGCCTTCCTAGACCATCAAATATTCTTCCTAAAACTTCTTCAGAAACAGGCATCTCCATTGTTTTACCAAGAAAACGTGATTTAGTTCTGGCTACAGACAGACCAGTTGTCCCCTCAAAAACTTGTACTACAGCCTTCCCACCTCCAACTTCTAATACTTTGCCAAGTCGTGTTGCTCCTTCTTGAGGCGTGATTTCCACTAATTCATCGAATGCAGATCTTGTGACACCGTCTAAAATAAGGAGTGGCCCTTTTATTTCAGCAACTTTGGTATATTCTATCCCGCTAACAGATTTACTTGACAATTGTTTCTGTCTCCTTAACTTTACGAATCTCTTTGAATGAGTCCTTCATTTTTCCAAGCAGTTTATCAAGTTTATCTAATTCTGTATTAGGAATTTCATATTTAGATCTAATGATGCTCGTTATGATTGGCATAGCCCGGATATCTTCCAAAGGAACTCCTGAGCCTAGTGCAGAGAGAGCTAAATGATAGAATTCTACCAAAATATTAAGTTGCTTTACCTGTTTCTCTGGACTGCAATATGTATCAACATCATCAAAAGCACTCTGTTGGAGAAAGCCTTCCTTGACCATTCTAGCAACATCCAAAAGGAGCTTCTCTTCATTAGGAAGGGCTTCTGGCCCCAATAATCTCACTATCTCCTTCAGAACATCCTCTCGTTGAAGAATTTCGAAAGCTTCTAACCTCAGCTGCCTCCAATTTTGATATACATTTTTTGACCACCAATCGGATACATCATCTACATAACCAGTATAGCTTGTTATCCAGTTAATTGAGGGGTAATGCCGTGAATATGCTAGTTTTGTATCAAGTCCCCAAAATGTCTTAATGAATCTAGATGTATGTGTTGTAACTGGTTCAGTGAAATCAGCTCCTGAAGGGGAAACAGCTCCAATTAATGTAACGGAACCTACTCTCTCAGGGCTCCCGAGACTCTGCATCCTCCCTGCACGCTCATAGAATTCTGCAAGACGTGAAGCTAGATACGAGGGATACCCTTCCTCTGCAGGCATCTCTTCAAGACGACCGCTTATTTCTCGAAGGGCTTCAGCCCACCGGCTTGTAGAATCTGCTACAAGTACAACATCATATCCCATATCTCTATAATACTCTGCCATTGTTACTCCAGTATAGATACTAGCTTCTCTTGCAGCAACAGGCATATTACTTGTATTTGCTACCAAAACCGTTCTTTCCATTAACGATAAACCCGTAGCAGGATCTTTAAGTTCTGGAAATTTAATCAGAACCTCAGTCATTTCATTTCCTCTTTCTCCACAACCAACATGAAATACAACCTTAGCATTTGCCCAAGCAGCAACCTGATGAAGTGTAACAGTCTTTCCGGTTCCAAATCCTCCGGGAATAGCTGCAGTACCACCTTTTACAAGTGGAAAAAATGTATCGATTATTCGTTGTCCAGTTACAAGTGGAAGGTCAGAACCAAATCGTTTAGCATATGGACGTCCTCTTCTAACAGGCCATCGATGATACATCTTGAGATCTTGTTTAGGACCATTTTTTTGAATTGTTGCAATTATTTCATCTATATTGTAACTCCCTTCTTTGATAACTTCTAGAATTTTTCCACCAGAATGTTCAGGAGGAACCATTACCTTATGTTCTATCAGAGGAGTTTCATCTACTACCCCAATTATACTTCCAGCTTCAACTATATCCCCTTTTTTAGCTGTAGGTTTGAAATGCCATTTCTTATCATGTGATATTGGGGGTACCGATATACCTCTTTCAATGAAAGACCCTGCTACCTTTGCGAGTTCATCAAGTGGTCGCTGTAATCCATCATAAATCTTGCCCATCATGCCAGGACCTAATGATACTGAAAGTGGTTGTCCTGTTCCAATAACAGGTTCACCAGGTTTTAAGCCACTAGTGCTTTCATATACCTGTATGAATGCCACATCACCTGTTAGCCGAATAATTTCACCGACCAAACGATCTTCACCTACCTCTACTGTTTCATACATCTTGGCTTCGGACATACCTGAAGCCTTTACTGCTGGTCCACTAATCCAGACAATTTTACCTTTAGCAATCAATTAATTCTCACTTCACTTTGTAAGCATATCCGAAATCTGCTTTCTTAAAAGTGGTTTGAATCGGTCTAACCGTGCCTCTACAGTATTATTGAATATTACTGATCCATCATGATTCATGATTTTAACACCACCATTGCAGGATATGCTTTTTGCAGATAACTTGATCGTTATACCTCTTGTTTCTTGGACTTCTTTAGAAATTCTCTTCAATAGATCTACATCTTTTGTATTACAAGAAACAGTAAATTTTTCTCCACCTATCGCATCCAAACCTTCCTCTAGATGTAGTTTCATAGATTTATCATAGTTTTTGTTTGATGAAATATCATTTAGTCCTTTTAATGATTCAGCAAATATTTTATTTACTGTCTCTTCGATGAGTTGAAGAGATTTATTTCTGGCTTTAAGTTCAGTGTTACCTATTATTCTACGACGTAATGTATCTCCTTCCTTATCTACAGATTGAAGTATTTCCGCAGCGTTAATATCTGATTCTTGTTCTGCGTTCTCGATGATCTTTAAAGCATCATTATGAGAATTTTCTAAATTTGACATGATTTCTTTCGTTACGCCATTTACTACTTTACTAACTACATTCTCAAATGCTTCTCGATTATTCAATGTTATCCACCAAAACAATTGTTATTTGAAATTTGATTTTTGAGTTATTCAAATATTTATCCCATTATCCTATCTTTAACATTTGTTTGACAATCTCACGATATTGTACCTTTTCTTGCTTACCCCCTGGAGCTGGAATAGCATAAATTATTGGTACAGGCTGATTTAACCGAATTTCTGATACCTCGTTCCTCATATTTTTCTCAAGATCATCACTCAATATTATCAAACCTATATCCGGAGTTGCCATTAGGTCTTTTATGTTAGCTAATGCTTCTTCCGGTGTTGAAACCTCTTTACCTTCTACACCTGCAAGTTGAAGACCAGTAACAAAAGGTCGGCCTCCAATTGCAACTATCTTCATATCAACGATGGCTGCATAATGGAGAATTTATAAAACTTCCTCTTGAATCCAATATTGATACTAAAGGTAGAGTAAGAGTGAAGATCACAATACAAACACAAAGAAACATGTTCAAAATATATTATTTGATAAGATGCAGATATCATAGATAGAAGAGATTAAGATAATATCCAGATGTAAAACGTTATGATAAATTGCACCAAAAGGTTATTAGAAGACATTCTGAATGCGCATTGTATTTAGACATAGGAGCAAGGAAGAAACTTGGTAGTTCAAAAGTTGATGAAGGTCACTCTTGTGAGTCCACGAAACGAACTTTCACAAATTACAACTGAACTTTCAAGATTTGATATGTTTCATGTTATTAGGGAAGGAAATTCTCAATCAGATTCTAATCTAAATGATTTAGCTCTTCGTGCTTTTAAAATTCTTATCAATATGGAAGAAATTCATAAGGAATTAGGAATTAAAGAAATAGGTATAATCGATACTTTAACTAAAGGAAATAAAATTGAAAAAGAGAAGTTTAAAGCAAAGGATTGGAAGGATTTTATTGAAAAACTCGAGACAGATGCCAACCCACTAATTAATGATTTACAATCATTACTATCTGAAAAAAGTAACCTACAGAATCAGATAGTGGAGAACAAATCTCTAAAGAAAGCTTTCTCAATGCTTGCAGACCTGTCAGTAGATTTGGATATATTACGGAGTCTTAAGCAATTTCATGTATTCTTTTCAGTTTTCTCAACAAAGGATCTAATAGAAGTGAGGAATAGTTTGTCTGATGATGTATTCATTTCAGTAAAACTAACTCCAGAAAGAAGTGCTTTATTCATCACAACACCTACCACTGAATATGATAGAGTAGAGAAAATTCTAAGAAGCTTCGAAATAAAACCCTTTGAAATACCAGAAAGATTACCACAAAATTTGATTGAGGCACAAAACATTGTAAACCAAGATTTGGATAAACAAATAATTAGATTGAATGAAATAACCAGTGCAATCATTACTAAGGTTGAGAAGTCTACACAGAAGATGCTTTCTATTAGAGAAGGGGCACAAACAGTTCATGAAGTTTTCACTGGTGTGAAGAAAGCAGGCGATTTGCAGCATTTTGCAGTTGTCAGTGGTTACGTTCCTAAAAAAAATATTATTGACTTCAAGAAAAAAATTTCCAAATGGGTCACCTTGATAGAAGATGTTAAACATGAAGAAGAAAAGGAAGAGAACTCACCTAATGAACCAACTTTAATGAAGAACTTCCCATTCATTAGAGCATTCGAACCAATTACTTTGAATAAAGGTCCACCTAAGTATAGTGATGTAGACCCTACCCCATTTATTATGCTTACTTTTCCTGTCTTTTACGGAATTATGTTTGGTGATTTAGGACATGGAATTATACTTTCGCTTTTTGGTATCTTGTTGTATATCCGAGGTAACAATCCTACGAAAAAATGGGGAGTTATGCTTACAGTTTCAGGCATCACAGCATCTATTGTTGGATTTAGTATTGGTGAGGTTTTTGGTTTCGCTATAGGGGATATTATACCCAGTCTTCAACATCCACTTCTAGAAATTGTAGAACGTCATCATGGAGTAACGAGTTTCAACAAAGAAGCAGTAACAACAATTCTGCAAATATCGATAATTTTAGGAATATTTCATCTTACATTAGGTTTTGGATTAGATGTTTTCAAAACCATAAGAGAAAAAGAATATGTTGAAGCTTTTGTAGATAAAATTCCAACATTCATCATGTATATATTTGGAGTAATTTTTGCATTGGCATTTCTTGGTGCTGGAAACAATTTTGATGGTCTTTTAACGATGCAAAATCCGATTCCATTACTTGGTATTCCTGTAGCTCAGGCCACATTAATATCATTACCAATCTTTGTTATAGCTACAATCATTTTGATATTTGGAAAGCCAGTAGCAATTATTCTCAAAAAGGCGCCTAAAGAGAGTTTAGCAATGTCTCTCGTTATGGGGTTAGTTGAATTCATAATTAGAATAGTTGAGTTTCTTGCAAATACTATGAGTTATGCTAGACTTGGGGTTCTACTTTTAGTTCATGCTGCATTACTTATGGTTTTAAACCGAGCAGTTTCTCTTCCGATATTTGTAGCTATCCCAATGTTGATTATTTTTAACGTTTTAGTAATGATGTTAGAAGGTTTGATTGTGTATATTCAAGATATTAGGTTACATTTATACGAATGGTTTACAAAATTCTATGAAGGTACAGGATTTATTTTCCAAAAAATGAAGCCAGAACCAACATATTTCGATTTAGAGTGGGAAGAAAAATAAATCTAATTATTTTAAAAAAATAATTTTTGACATAATATCTTTTGTACCTAAATGATGCTCAACCCCAAAAGCTATTATGGAAAGATTCTTCATCTCAAGTTCAGTAAGCTTAATTGCACCAAGTGCGATACTTGTCCCATCAATATCCCAAAGAAACGGATTAAACGCCCGGCGATAACCCATTAATTGAAATCCATCTTCAATGCCCAAAATAGATTCAGTGACATTTTCTTTTGTAAAGATTATCTTGTGATATATTGTTCCTTTAAGAACCTTAATAGATTCAGCAACAGATTCTGCATCCATCATAGCTTTTAAATTCCGCTCAGTTAGATCAAAGAAAGGCGAAATAAGGAATTTCTTTATTTCTGTTGAATCAAGATTCCAGAGTTTTCCCCTTAATACCGCTAAACCGTTATATGCATCAATATCAATAGAAACAATATCTCTAATGCGATTATCATCTTTATTCTTTAATTTGTAGGCTGATAAAATATAATCAAAGTAGGCTTTATCGATAAATATATCGAATATTTGAAATTCACTTGTTTTCTTATATATATCTAAGGCAGAAATAACGTTCTCTCCAAATTCACTATTCTCTAAAAGAGTTATTGTTTGTTCAATATTCTCTGCCGACAACGCCTTCACAATCAGGTCACGTCTACCGATTAGTTCCTCTGCGTACATATCCAAGTGCTTAGATATTTCTTCATCAGATTTATTCTGCGCCCTCCCTTTTAATAAAATCTTCAAATTACTTGCAATATATTTTAAATAGTATGCAACAAGCATCTCATTTTTAGGAGTTACATTCATCAGTTTGTGGTGTATTTGTGAAAGATGCCTATGAAAGCTCATTTCAAATTTATTGCTTGTAAGAGGTGGTTCTATTGAAGAAACAACATCTGCATAAACAGTTCCTCTTAGCTTCACTAACATATCATCTAGATTTTTTGATTCCGCTAAACCTTCAATCGTTGAAGAATCAAGAAGATTACCACGAGATGCGAATGATTTGACCATACTGAAGGTTTGGTCAGCAAAGTGGTTTTTCGAATGTATTTTATTCACCAAGTACTCTAAGTGAAACTATTTCTAGGGCATCTTGATATTTTTCATTTATTCTCTTCTGAAGAATCTGAATGTTTTTTTCGTTCTTCTGCATTATTTTACTTGCTTCCTTTTCAGCATTATTTTGGATTTCATCAAGAGTCTTCTTTTTACTCTTTTCAATATCAATTATTACTTCTTCTTTCGCCTTCTCAGCAGCTTCTTTTGCAGCATCTAGTAATTCCTGTTTTTTTTGATCCATGTCTAATTTAATACCGTCAAGATTCTTTTCAACACTCAAGAGAATATTCACTATTTTTTCTATTTCCATACCAGCATTATCAGACAAAAGCACTCACACATCCCTGCTTTCAGATGCAATTAAAGTATTACTTGGTTATGATGAAAGCTGAAGAATAGCTTGCGCGAGATCGCCATTATTCTCTTCCAAAGCTACACTTGCTCTCTCTTTTGATACTCCTGCTTGTTGAGCTACAAGCAGAACATCTTCCTCAGTGAACTTAGGTTTTTCACGCTCAATTTCCTCTACTTCGTTACCCATAACTTGGAAAACTCGCATGCCCTTTGCATTTATCTCTGAAACATTTGCTTCTCGCACCACCAAATCTTTAGTTGAAGTTCGAATTATAACTTCCTTCACATCAGGAACTTGGTTCATATCCAACCCCATTCGCTCAAGCATGCGCCTATTTTTTCTGCCACCTAACTCCAAATTTTTCTCATCGTTTCCTTTTATTATCGCTGGGAGATAATATATCCATTCCCTTAAGCATTTACCTTATTCTCAGTTACCTTGTTTATGGATTCCCTAACTTTCACAGCAACTCCTCTATTGAAGGCCCTCATCATCTTTGCAGATAAGATTGCCTTACCTACTCCAATAACATTACCTTGTTCATCCAAGATTACAACATCTGAAGAAGGTTTCACTCTATCACCACAACTTACAACATGTTTTGCAAAAACTGATTTGCCTACAGATATAAAATCATCAGCTCCATTCTCCACCACTACACAGTTCTCCAAAAATAATGGATATTTGATTAAAAGAGATGCACAATATACCGTAATAGCAATGCTGCCATCAGAACGAAGAGTAGCAAGTAACTTACCGTTTAGCATAACTGATTTTATTCTACCAGTTCGCTTGGAAAAAGAAAACTGAAGATTATCAAAAGGCAAGAAACTGTTAACTCCTATCCCGAATGTATAATTCATACTCATAGCAAACTTATCTTTGAAATCCAATTACTTGTCCATTATCGAAAGAAGAAAAGATATTAATGTTACACTTTCAGATGTGACCTATCCATGGTAGAAAGATGTGAAATCTGTGGTAACACTATTGGAGGACCAACAGATACAATTGAGGTAGATGGAGGATTATTCAGAGTCTGTTCTACATGCTCTAAACTAGGGAAATCTGTAAAGCTACCACAAAAAAACCAATCTCCAAGGCATTTTATTTCTAAATCTAAACCGATTAATAGAACATATGAAGATAGCGATGTAGAGCTCAGAATTGATTTTAATAAAACAATTAAGTCTGCAAGAGAAAAAAAGGGGATATCCCAAGATGAAATGGGAAGACGAATAAATGAAAAGATTTCAGTAATTAGACATCTTGAAACAGGAACATTGAAACCAAATGATATGCTCTCAAGAAAGCTTGAACGTTTCCTAAAGATACAGCTTTTACTACCTGAAGAAGCTGAAGAATAATATCGAATTTAGAATCAACTGATATATCGTTGCAGGAAAGGCAATCTGTATTAGTAACTTATCCAGACCAATTTTGCGTTAATGAAGCGAAAGGCCTAGCTGAAGCTGCAGAATACATCATTTTATCAACGATTACGCAGCGATTTTTATCAAAGGCCAAATATGGAATAAGTGAAGGTAAAGCCGAGAAACTGAGAGATACAACAGAAGAAACTGGAGCAAACATTGTGATATTTGATGAGAAGCTTCGATCAACTCAGATTTACAATTTAGCCAAACTTACTGGATGTGAAATAATAGATCGAGAAAGATTGATATTGGAAATATTCTCTAAACGAGCAACTACAACAGAAGCAAAGCTCCAAGTAGAACTTGCTGAATTAACTTATGAAAAACCCAGAGCAAAAGAAAAGGTTAGATTAGCTAGGATTGCAGAACAACCTGGATTTTTTGGATTAGGAAAATATGAAATAGATGTCTACAATCAACATCTAAAACGAAGAATATCTAAAATTAGAATGAAACTGAAACACACTAGGAAAATGAGAGAATTACATAGAATACATAGGCAAAAAATGCAGATACCAATAATCTCACTTGCCGGCTATACAGGGGTAGGGAAGACAACACTTTTCAATAAGCTCACAGGTGATAAGAAAGAAATTGGGGAAAGCCACTTTACAACTTTGACAACCTCTACAAGATTAGTGAATCATAATGGCTTCAAAATACTCTTATCAGATACAGTTGGATTCATAAGTAAACTCCCTAATTATATGATAGAAGCATTCAAATCAACTCTTGAAGAATTAACTTATGCTAACCAACTTCTCCTTATTTTAGATATATCTCAACCAATTGAAGATATATCTAAGAGATTTAATAGTTGCATAGATGTTTTAATCGATTTAGGAGTATCCCCAGATAAGGTTTTTCTTGTCTTTAACAAATCTGATATGGTGGATGAAGAAGAGCTGAAATCCAAATTATCATTCCCAGGTGTTAATACTCAAAGCTCAGTTTTTATCTCCGCAAAGACAGGTTTTGGAATCGAAGAATTATTAAAAAGAATAAAGAACGATATATCCGAATCTACAAAAGATAGCATATTGATAAAGAAACATGAAATTGCATCCCTTTCAACTTTAATTGACTGGTTGAAGTCTCAAGGCAAAGTAGAAATAACAAAACAAAATGGTGGTAATTTAATGTTAAATCTTTCTACTAAATCATGGGTTCTAGATAGGTTTTCTAAAGCTGTTAAAGAAATTCGTGAGAAAGAAGAGTGACAATAAGGTGGTAGTACATGTTCTCAGAATAGGGCATAGACTTGTTAGAGATGACCGAGCGACCACCCATGTCTGTCTAGTTGCCAGAGCATTTGGAGTGGAAAAGATCTACATATTTGATGGGGAACCAAAAGTCAAAGAAACTATAAGCAAGGTTAATCAAAGATGGGGAGGAAATTTTGAAGTTAATATAATTGATAATTGGAAACGTATTTTATCAGAATGGAAAAAGAGAGAAGGCATCATTGTTCATCTTACAATGTACGGCTTGAATTTAAATGAAGTTATGGATGAAATACACAAAAGTTCAGGAGATGTTTTAGTGATTATTGGATCTAAAAAGGTTCCCGTGGAGTTATACAAAGAGAGTGATTTTAACATTGCAATAGGTAATCAACCACACTCTGAAGTCGCTGCCTTGGCTGTATTTCTTGATAGACTTTTTAAAGGCGAAGAATTTAAACGTGAGTTTAACCATGCAAAATACAAGGTTGTTTCTAGTAAAAAAGGAAAACATTTGGAGAAGCTAATTTGAAGATAGAATATGAAGATCCATTTGTAAAGATAGCAGGGCTTTTAGGCGGAGAAGAATATATTCGAGTGGCAAGAGCTCTGCTTAATAGTGAAAATGCGACAGATGAAGAAATCGCAAGTGCAACAGGTCTAAAGATAAATGCTGTACGAAAAACGTTATATGACCTCTTTGGAAAATCTCTAATTACTGGTGTGAGAGTCAGGGACCTAAAGAGAGGATGGTTTGTTTATAGATGGAGAGCTCAAAGAGACCAAGTTGACGGTTTCATAAATGGTCAAAAGAAGAAGGCGTTAGACCGTCTACAGAAAAGACTTGAATTTGAAGAAACACATGAATTCTATTCATGTGGAAAACCTGAATGTAAGAAGCTAACTTTTGAAGAAGCAATAGAAGTGTTTTTCAAATGTCCTGAATGCACAAAAACTCTAAAGTTAATAAACAACAGCAGCATCAAAGAGTCATTAATATGGAAGGTTCAACAAATGATAGATGAGATTAACAATCCACAATAAACTAAGAAAAGTATCTTTTCAATAATATTGTTTGACAACAAAAAGATTTAAGCGTCCTTTATGGTCAGTTCTCCTTGAGCAGCGAGGTGGGGAAGCCAGGTTATCCCGGCGGGCTCATAACTTCTGTTTGGAGTGAGAAACCCGCAGAGTGAATCATTCTAAATTCACGCGGAAATCGGTGGTTCAAAACGGGTTAAAAATCCCGGGAAAATCCACCCCTCGCTACTCTTATCATCCTTTTGTTTTCTGGAGATAATTTTCATAAAGATATAGAGATTTTTCTTGTGAATCCTCTATCGAGGGCGGCCTCAATTTTCGGATCTTCGCAATAGATTCTTCCGCATTGAAACTTAGATGTTTTAATATATAGCTAGCCAATATGGTTCCAGTTCTACCCTGTCCAGCAGCACAATGGACAGTTACAGGTCTTTTTTTCGAGATTTCATCATGGATAAACGAAATAATTTTGTCGATTTGTTCAACAGATGGAGCCATGTGGTCATTGATAGATTCATGCATATATCCTAATTCCACCTTCTTTATCCATTCATTAGGTATAGGATATTCTGTAAGGTTGACAATTGATTCTACACCTTGATTCTTTAGCCAAATTAGATCATTTTTTGATTCAGGACGGCTACACCCAGCCAATTTTCCGTTTATCACCCAGCTGAAATTCCAAGGTTTCCTCAGTATTCTGCTAAATAATCTTCGTAATATTCTTGCTATTTTTCCCAAGGTTAAGCACTATTGTCTAAATATATTTATTTCTTAAATTTTAACTATTATTTTGTAGTTATCTTAATTGAACCAATGTTCTATCAGTGATGAATATGTTTTATGTTGTAATAGATAACGCTGTTTTGGTTTTGTAAGATGTCTTTGAGATCTTGGGGGAGGAATATATATACCAACTTGAATTGTTCTCGGATTTTTAAATTTCACTTTTTCAGCTTTTCTATCAATTTTATTGCAGAATTCACAATAGAATCCTTGACTTTGTCCTTTTGAACTCATACGTTTACCACAGATATTGCAGTCTGGATTAATGAGACTAATATCATCAACAATTTTTTTAATCAGGAGAGACTCCATATTTATGGTGGCCGGATGTTTACTTGTTCGCCTTCTAACACTACCAGCAATTTCTACTAAATCTCCTGGGATAAGAGATAGAACAGACTTTCGGAATCTTCCAGTTGGTTCATAGGCAGCACAATCTGCATATCCTTCTTCATTCTTGACTTTAAGGTAAACATGTCCTCCAATCCCTGTTTTTGGAGGATCGATAACTGTACATTCAAAGTGACCTGTTCTGTACGCTTTCAAATCACTAAGGTCAAGCTTTGATTTAAGATGAGCACCTGTACCTTGATTAGTTTTGAATATCAAATATCCTTTTACAGCTTCATCAATCTTTATCATTTTATATGCTTGGAGCACCTTTTCTGGATACTCACCTCGAACACCTAAAAGAACTGGGTCTGGGCCTCTTGGAGTTATCAGAACTCTCTTTTTTTCTTCATCATAACAATTAAAAGTGTCAGGATATACTTTTCGACTCATCTTTTTGACTGATTCATTATCAACTGCACGTTGATGACCCCAATTCTCCTTAGATCTAAATGCAAGAAGTTCAAATGTGGCATCATTGTGAAGTAAATTTCCAATTGCAGCAAGAGCACCTATTAATCCTCTTTGTTTTCCCCACCCACGATATTGAATATTATGTCTCTTCATTAGAGATATCGCTTCACGCCTGCTCACTACTTCAGAAAGGGCTGTTTCTGCGAAATTTGTAATCTCTATATTTGGTGGATTAATAGTGGACATCACTACACCTGGATTTGCCTGATTCCCTAACTCAGAATATTTTGATACTAGCATACAAGCATCTTCGTATGCTTTTTCCGGATCTTCAGTACGGAACTTTAAAGATACAGCACCGTTTCCTCTAGTTTTCCATGGGATATTGGGATTAAGCCGTATTAAAGTTGGATAATCTTCAAATGATACTCCTTTCCTTAAGAACTGTTCTACAAGTAAATAGGCGATATATGTTGTACACATACCGTTTTTTGAATCTGTATCATCGATAGCAATCACTACAAGAGTTTTATTATCCATCCTAGTTTCAGGATTTGATGGACTGTCTTTAGGCACAATCAAGAAATTAGTTGTCGACCACAATCATTGTAAGAGTTGATCTTACTTTCTCTAAGCGCCTAATTTTCCATGTTATTGTTTCCTTTACTTTTTCTAGAGTATCAGCTTCTATTTTTACAACTATGTCGTATACACCATAGACTATGAAGACTTCTGTTACAAATTCTATTTCCCTTAGATCTTTTAGAAGGTCATCTTCAGCTCCTAAATCGGCGTTAATAAGAACAAACGAAAGGGGCAACTTATTTCATACTCCATTTTTTGATATGGAAAACATCATTATTAAACTTATTTGAATAAGAATAATTATAATATTATACCATTAATCATTTGGTAATACTGAAAAAAATGTGTCATATGCAATTAAAAAGTTAAGTCAAGCACCAAGTGAGAACAGAATTTGATTCTTTTAATATACATATTTCATAATGCTAAATCTGGAAGATTTTTAAATCTAGAGATTTAATCAGTTAAAGAGTGAAGACCTTCCCCAGAGAACACGGTGCAACTGTAATCTGGTTCGCATCAATCCTTACAACATTTCTAACTATGTCAACATACCCACCTATTCTCAACATCCTTTTTTTTCTCTTTGTTTCCTTTGCAATCCTAATTCTCATTGCTCAGATAACTAGATTCAAATTAATAATAACCCAAATGCAATTTAATAGGTTTATCCTGCCCACAATTACAAGTCTTTTAACTTCCATTACAATTCTTGGATATTATATTATGTTTGAAACTGTATCCACAAAAAATCTCAGTGTCTGGTTCCTCTTATTTACTTTCACCTTCATTTCTGTCACTCTTGTTCAGAAAGAGGTTCAAGGAATATTACAAATAAGAAAGAATCCTATTTCACACATTGTATTTTTAGGCGTTGGAGTATTTAGTGTTGAATTCTTAGTAATAATAATATTTAGATTGATGAATCCAGCTATCATTTTATCAATTGTACCTCTTATCTCGATGTGGATTTACCTTAAAAGAACTCATCTGAATAAATTAAATTCCGATTCCAAAGTTAAGAAAATTAGGAGAATAGGTTTGTTTCAATCATTGAATGTTATATTATTTGTCCTGATTCTTGCTGTCATATACAGATTGTGATTCCAAGATATAATAATTAATTGTATTTACTAAATGCGAGCTCAGAACTCAAGATCTTGCTCACCTTAAATCACAAGGGCTAATCTCTTCATAGCTCGCAGGTAATGCAATCACTTAAAGTGTAAATAAGAGATACTGTGAAACATTGGGATGGGGACATCTTAATGGTAAACATAGAAACAACATGTTCACTTGAATCGTTCAGAAGATTTCTCATCACAAGTACATGCTTAACATTCATACCTGAAATTTATCTTAGGGATACAGAGATATTCCCAGAAAAGGAAGGAGAATCAGGTTCAATATACATTGAGGCTGCAGACAAGGTAACTCTAAAGAAAATTAGGATGATATCATTCCTAAATGTGAGAGATGTTCTAGGTATAATTTATACATCAAAAAGCGGAAATACTATTCTGAAATGGCGTCAAATTCGAGGAATAAATGGAAAAGCTACTGGTGAAGCATCAGCTAATTCCCTAGTAAATCTTCTTGAATCAGATGTGATTACCAAAGAGTACGCAAAAGAACTTGTACAGATTACTGCGGAAAAGAATGAAGAACCACCATTTTCTCAAGCAGATGAAAGTGAATTACTTGACGAAAATATATCAGATCCAATAACATCCGAAATTCCTGGGTTAGAAGGCACCCTTCAAACAGCAGATGATGTCTAGATTCAAGGGCTTGCTCGCAGGGTTCGATGTCGTATCTAAGAATATCAATATAGTATAATATTTATTTTCATACATAAAAATGGAGATATTGCATTAAAACTTAATTTAAAATATATGTAAATCCAAATTCAATTCGATTATACCTTCATTGATTGGAAATATGACCTTCCTTTTGATATCTCAACATTTAAATCAGGTAAAAAAGCGGCTAGACTTGAAGGAGCAAAAATGAACTCAATTGGTTTTAGTTAAGGTTCTCAGGATAAGTAGTATAACAGATCCTGAATCTGGTAAACTGGGAAAACAGATTGAGTTGGTTGAAGCAAGACAGAGAAACTCTTCATCTTTTACAGGAGCATCAGGGGTAGGTGGAGATGAAACAAGATTAGTTAAGAATATTTTAACTCAATTCAAATCTGTTGGTGTATTCCCACAAGTTAGAGATCTTACTCTACCTAAACTAACTCTATTCTTAACCGAAACCGAATATGATCTCCTTGGAATTCGTTTTGAAGTGAATGATGTTTATGATTTAATAATGAAGGATGGCGCATTTATGCTGAAGAAATCTACTGAAGGTGTATAAGCATAAACCAGTATAATATAATTTCTCATTCTAATTCTTTTTGTTAATATAAATCAATGCGGTCGACGGGATTTGAACCCGTGTTATCAGCTTGGAGGGCTGATGTCCTAACCAGACTGGACGACGACCGCCGACTAGACCAGAATCACAGTTAGTCATAAAGTTATTTTTCCATCATCTTTTCATATTCATAGATAATTCGTGCTATAACGACGTTTGAAGCTAATCCTTGATTATTAATAGAATAGGTTTTTTTAAAGCATCCACTTATATTCTCAGAGAAATGACCATGAGGAAAACCTCCAACCACTAAAACGGGTCTATCTTTATTTTTTAATTCATTTACGATACTTTCAATGCTGCTGGATAAACCACATCTTGACAATCCGATTACATATGATGCTTTGATTTTATTCAAAAGTTCTTTAAAATTCATATTTAGAATCTCAAGTAGACATTGATCATTTGAAACAATTTTACTATCCTTGAAGAGGTGTTCCATTAATCCTTCAAACCTAAAGTAAGACTTTGGAAGTCTGACTGATTTGCCAAGAAAGATCACTTTATCATCATATGTGTGTACACATACATTTAGATGATTTTGCATGAATAAAGGAGTCGAAGTAACCTCTAAGAGAGCAAAGTGAATTAGATCTGGCCGACCTCGTTTTGTATGATCTTCCATTTTTAACATTTCGAAATGATGGTAACTCCTGTCAAGCAACATATCTCCTGGTTGTTTACCCCTAGATTTTGACTGCTTAATGATTGAAGGAAACCTCCAAAGAGATTTCGGAATCATCTCGAGAGCAGCTTCAGCGATTATTAAAGTTAACAAGTCAAATGTATCAAAAGACTAAGCTTTTTATCTATCACGGATTCATCAAAAGCTAATTGAGAATTACTCGTGCTAACTTGAAGTTATTGGCAAGGTCTAGAGTTGATATTCTTTTGGCAAAATCTATTGAAACAGCCAAGGAAGATTTGAACCTGGCAAAAAGACAGGCAAGATTATCTAGACAAATATGCCTAAAATATAATCTTAGATTATTGTATGGAGAAAAACAGCTCTTCTGCAGAAAGTGTAAGAAATTTATTGTACCTGGTGTTACATCACGTGTAAGGGTAGGTCACAGTCCAAAAGCAATTAGAATAACTTGTTTAGAATGTGGTCACACGTATAGAAAGCTGTACAAAAACAAGAACAAAAAAAGCAAATAGTAATCTTCAGAGAATAAGCCTAAATAGATGTCATAGTTGGGTTAAAGGATACTGGTTGATACATAAATGACTACTGTATACGATGTCCCCTCAGATATATTAATCGAACGATTAAGTGATCATTTACGTAAATTACCTCAAATATCCCCTCCATCGTGGACCTTGTTTGTAAAAACTGGTGCTCATACTGAAAGACCTCCACAGAATAAAGATTGGTGGTATACAAGATGTGCATCACTTTTAAGAAAGGTGTACATCAAAGGACCAATCGGTTTAACTGACCTAAGGTCAACTTATGGTGGTGGTACTCAAGTTGGTTCTGCAGCAGTACATCATAAAGCAGCAGGAGGTTCAGCTGTAAGAAAAGCCTTGATGCAACTCGAAGCAACTGGGCTTGTATCTAAAAAACATGGTCAAGGTAGATTTGTGTCTAGTAAAGGCAGAAGTTTACTTGATAGTATTAGTACTGAAATTTTTAAAGAGCTTATTAAGGCCAACCCCTCTTTAGAGAGATATATCCGATAAGGTGATTAATTATGTCTGGAAAAGAAAAAACAGAACGATTAGCACGTGATGAAGAAGATAATCAAAGGACTATGCGTGATGGAATGCTAAGAATGCTTTTAACTTCTGAAGCACGTGAAAGATTAACTAATATCAGAATGGTCAAACCAGATATTTCTAAGATTATTGAAGATAATATTATTAGACTGGCATCTACAGGAAAGTTAAGTCCTCCAATTACTGATGAATATATTAAGCAGCTACTATTATCGATTCAAAAACCAAAGCGAGAATTTAAAATTAGACGTGTTTAGATAATGGGTAGAAATAAGACTTCAGGCATAAAAAAACGTCTATATAAAAAAGTTCGAAGGAGTTTCTCTGTTCCTACCTGGGTAGTCGTCAGAACAAATAGAAAGGTAAGAAGGTCCGTTAAGCAGAGATCGTGGAGAAGAACCAAGTTGAAGGTAAGGTAGAAACATGAATGTCAGAAGAGAAGGTTGAAAAACTAATTCGAACATATACAATTCCTTTAAGCCGGATGATGATATCTCCAAGACATAAAAGAGCGAAAAGGGCTGTTACATTGATAAAAGAGTTTGCAGCCAAACATATGAAAAGTAGTGAAATACATATATCACCAGATTTGAATTTGATTTTGTGGGAAAAAGGGATAAGAAATCCACCTAAGAGAGTAATTGTGAAGATGGAAAGAGATGAAACTGGATTAGTAATAGTCTCACCAGCAATTGAAGATAAAACCCCTACTAATGAATAAGCTCAGATAGGTCTTTTTAACCAGTATTTCAGTAAATAGCAGTAATCACTTATTCAATCTGAACAAGTGAAGATAATTCAGTGTTTATTCCACAATCCATATCTGAATCCATCTGATTATTTGAAAGTATTTGTTCAAGTGGATCATAGTTATCAAATTTAGTGCTTTTAAATCCAGAAGTTAGAAGTACTGCTGTCATAGTGTCTCCACCATTTGTATTAAATCCTTGATAGACTTCAAGTGAACCTTTTCCAAGCATTGTGTTAAGTCGACTGGTAGATGTTTCCAATTCATTTGCAGTAACTTTCTTATCACCTATTAGGTGAAGAATTGCACTATTTGCATCATCTGGTTCCGCAACACTATAGACCGATTCTACAGCCTTAACTGTTGCTTCTTCTGCTTTATTTATTGATGAAGATGTACCAATGCTTAATACTGAATACCCACGGTTAGTTATGGTATCTAAAAGTCGATTCATTCCTACATTCAATTCTCCAGATGACTCAACTATTCCTGAAAGCGCGATTGAAATTCTTTTATTGATAATTGAATAGAATTCAGGTATTGTCATTTGTGACTTATCTGAGGATATCGTATCGTTATCTGCTATTATAACAGCGTCAGAGTTCTCCTTAACTTTCCTTAATGCAACTCCAGCGCGAAAATGCTTACTTTTCTCAAAACCAAATGGGGTGATAATTACACTGATAGTGAAGATTCCTTCTTCTTTAGCCATCTTAGAAATTAGAGGGGCCAATCCAGAACCTGTACACCCACCTAAACCAGATATAAGAAAAACCAGTTTTGCATCACAGAGAATTTCTCGTATTTCCCTCATATACCTTTGCGCCATACCTCTTACATGACTTGGTGTTCTATTCCCAGTAAAACCAATATCCATAAAGACCTTTTTACTTATTGAAGCATAATCCAGATCTTTCTTTTCACAACTCATATACACGTGATTGTCAATTCCCAAATTGGTTTTTTCAATGTGGGAAAGTATTCTGCATCCTGCTGTACCAAAGCCTAAGGCCAAAACTTTATCCGTATTTGGGGGTGGCAGAAACTGCATTATATCCTCTGAACAGTTGCAACTCAAGATGTAAGAAATATTACTACAAGATTTATTTTTAACATACTTAGAACATAAAAAGTATACTTGTTGTTAATAAAAAATTGACAACAATACTGGTGAAGAATATCAAGTAGGTTCACCTACTAGGCAAGCATAGGTAGCGTTAACCACTTTTATATCTAATACACTACCGGTAGGAATTTGTTTCTTTATGATTATTGGTTTATAAGCAAAATTTCGTCCTACAATCGCCCCTCGCACTTCTTCATCAATTAGAACTTTACCACACCACCCTATCCATTGACTATTATTCTGGAGTGCAATATCCCTAACAATCATATGCAGCTTCTTACTTCTAGTTTTCATAATTTGCGGATCCAATTGCATCATCCTTTCAGATTGTGTCCCAGGTCTAGACCCATACTTTGATATATTTACAATATCAGGTTTCACTTCTTTAATCAAACGGATAGTCTTCTGAAAATCTACTTCTGCTTCTGTTGGATAACCTACAATTATATCTGTTGACAATGTTGAAAGAGGGAACTCATATCTAAATCTCTTAGCTAAATTAATGAAATTCTCGATTGAATAAAATCTTCTCATCGCCTTTAATACTTGATTACTTCCACTTTGAACGGGCATATGAAGAAATTTGAATATCTTTTCATTTCTCATAACAGATATCAGTTTATCAATCATCTTTTGAACATGCTCCGGATTCATCATACCAAATCTTATCTTGAAATCCCCCTTTAAGTCGAGGATAGAATCTGCTAAGGAAGATAAGTTAGTTCCAATATCTTTTCCATAACAACCGTTATCTTGCGAAGTCAACCATATCTCTTTGCATCCATCTTTAAGAGCGCCTTTCACATCACTCTTTATTGATACTGGGTTATAGCTTGTTAATTCTCCTTTTGCTATCTTTACTTGACAAAAAGTACAATCACCGAGACAACCTGAAGAGATCTCAACAATTCCTATAATTTTGTTACGTCTCATCCTTGGAAGAAGAAGCTTTGGCAGAGCAGATCCTTCAAGGTGAATGCTTCGTTCACCTTTTATTGTAGTTTCAACGGTTTCAACTGTCCTAATAAGATCTTCAGGTCCTAGAAGGCTAGCTTTCGGATTCAAATTCTCTATCAAACTTCTCTCAGTTTTTGGCATGCAACCAGCTACAACTAATGGAATGTTCAAGGAGGATAAGATCTTAATTCTATGCATCATTTTATGTGATGTAGCACTCTTCACAGTACATGTAACAACTATATTTACATCAGCTTTTCTGGGTTCACCTACAGGTCTAAAGGAGTTTTTATTAAGCAGTCCAGATATCATTTCTCCGTCTGCTATACTTGCACTACACCCGAATGTCTCCAAATAGTATTTCTGGTTATTCATGTGTATTGACTTTCAACCTCCTCCCACAGGAGGCATGATTGCAACTACATCACCATCCATAAGTATTTTTGATGCCAAGTCACCATTACTTATAGCCTCACCATTTAGTAAGAAAATTAACCCTTTTCTTAAAGATCCATCGTCTGAGCAAACAATTCTTTTGAAATCTTTTCCATGCATATCACATAACATAGACAACAATCTTTTTGTTGATGTTTTTTCAAAAAAATCTAAAACATCATCTTTATGACCAACTATATCCCGAATCATCGCAAAGTATTTTACATTAACTTTCATTGCATAATATTTCTCCATATTTTGAACATTAAGAATCAGCTAATTCCATAATAATCTGTTATTAAAACTGTTAGCATTATCAGAAAAAATGCATCAATAAAATTGATAATATAATTAGCTCCTAGAATGTTCTAGCTGTTCCCTATATTCTAATGTATTATCCGTGTTCCAATCTGATTCAGAAAATTGAGTTCTGACTAGATAAGTTGTGTCTTGATTACAGCGTAAATATTGTTTGATGCATAATTATGTTCTATTAATAGTGGAAACAGATTATAAGCAGACCATTAGATACTTCAGCGGAGATTTCAATGAATAGAACCATTGTCAAGAAAAGTATTGTGGGAATAACCTTAGCTATATTGTTGCTAAATCTCTCGATTCCAATTTATTCACAAGATAGTTCTCATGGAAAGTATACATTGCATCATTCTGTTAGTGTAACAGAAAATGGTTTTCTTTCGGTAGAAGAGCTAGTAGATTTTGTTAATACTGAATCTTCTGTCGTAACGTTACAACAGTTTGATATTACATATGCTTCTATTTCGATTGATTCAATTTCATCAATAACTACTCAAGGACCAATAGATTTTAGCATTAAGAAGAGTAGCATCGATAATGATACTGTAATTACAATTAACCCAATTGAAGATTATAGAGTTAATAGTGGTGATAATATTACAATAGGTCTTCAATTCTTTGTTTCAAATCAAGTAAATGTTACTGACAGAACTAATTATTCGGTTAAGTTACCGCTCGTTCCATCTATGAATAGAAATATAGATGAGATTAAGACTAATGTATATCTTCCTCCTGGAAGCACAATAGTCCATATGCCTAGGGGATTCTTTCTAGTGGATGATGTTTCTGTAATGATTGCAGGTTCTTTTAAAAACATCAGAAGTAACGATGCGGATACTCAAGTTATTGAATATAGTCAGGAATTCTCTAATAATTTTGGGATATTAGAATTTCCAACTGTAGACAGGACTTTTATTCCGTCACCAGATGGATCTGTTTTAGTACGGGATGAGATACGAGTGGTTAATAGAGGTGAGATGAAAACAAACATCATAAGGCTTCTTCGACTTGATAATAACGGAGATAGTATAGATGTTATTCCAGTTGGAAATCCTCCTCTTATCAACAGATTTACAGTAGATCTTAATAATGAAGTATTTAATCTTCAAGAAATCTATCGTGCATCGTTGAGTCAAGATGAAGAGATGTTATTTGTGATAGAGTATCCTATTTCTTCAGGGTATTCTGAATCATTGGATGGGAAAATATTTTTTGACTTGCCTGCAAAACCACCTATTGAGGGAATCGTTGAACGTTTTACAATTAAGGTGAAGCCTATGCCAGGTGTTGATATTTCGGGAGGAGAATCTTACACTATTTTGGGTGCTACACCATATTCGAAAGAAATGTATAATTTTAGCATAGGTTTGAAAATAGCTTGGGCGTCAAGCAACGTTTTACCAGTTGCTACTTTCTTTTTTATCATCAGTCTTGTCGCTCTTGTTTCCACCAAAATTCAGTTCCAAAAATCTGTTGGTCCAAAGAAGCAGATTCCAAGAATTGAAGAACTTGTGATCTTATTTGAGGAAAAAACTGGATCTATCGAAAACATCATTCAATCTTACAGAAGCAAAAAGAGAGGTGGGATATCGAGAGAAAATTTTGCTGAGACAAAAAGATATTTTGAATCCATGAAAGGAAAAAGTGCAGGTAAAATGGGTGAGGTCCGAGTAAAAATAAACAGCTTGGAACCACATATAAAGAATAACTTGGAAGAACTTTCAAAGTTTGATAAAGATTATAATCGTGCTGTGTCAGATATTATTAAACTCTATGAGCAATATCATGCTGGGAAGATTCGGGAAGATACATTTGATAAATTAAGAAAAATGCATCAAAAAAGATTTGATAAGGCCAAAGACAGATTAATGGAAAAAGTAGAGAATATCCATAGTGCATTAGAAAGATAGGTCAATTCATTAGAGAACAAATCTGTTAAATACAATCAAATGAGAGTGAAAACGACTGAAAAATTTGAACAAAGGGTTCAAGAAGATTTCGACCGCACTCATAAGCGTTTACTCTAAACAAGGTTTAGTAGATTTTGTTTCACAATTACAACAGTATAATGTTAAGATTATTGCAACAGGTGGTACAAGGAAAGCAATAGAAGATACAGGCATATCAATTAAAAAACTTGAAGAAGTGGCAAAGTTTCCGGAGATGTTAGATGGAAGAGTGAAAACTCTTCAACCAGAAATATTCGCAGGTTTACTTGCAAAACGAGGAGAAGATCATATGCAGCAACTCAACCGATTTGATATAGAGCCCATCGATATGGTAGTTTGCAACTTCTATCCGTTTGAGGAAGTTATTTCCAAGAATAACGCTAACTATGAAGAAGTAATCGAGAATATTGACATAGGTGGACCTTCAATGGTCAGAGCAGCTGCCAAGAATCATGAATCGGTAGCAGTAATTACCAATCCTGGACAATATAGTTCCGTATTAGATTCCATGTCACAAAATAAAGGAAAACTATCAGCAGAGACCAGATTCCGACTTGCCGAAACAGCCTTTGGCATGGTTTCAGCTTACGATATAGCTATATACAATGGTATTCAAAGATTTAGTAAGAAACCCGGATATTCTGATAAGTTTTTCATTTCATCAACCAAATTTGAAGACACCAAGTACGGTGAAAACCCGGATCAAAAAGCTGCTGTTTATAAAATAGACCAATTCAATGGTATGCTTGATTGGGAACAGCTGTATGGAGATAATAAATCCTTCAATAATCATCTAGATATTGGGCATGCATTTGAAATTCTTGAAGGGTTTGATGATGTTGAAGCTGTAGTAACAGTGAAACATGGAAATATTAGTGGGTTCGCTTTTGCGCCCACTATCGCAGAAGCATACAAGTTAGCACATGCCTGTGACCCTCAAGCTGATTATGGAGGAATAACTGTCATTAATAAGCCGGTTAATATTGATAGTGCTCATCTCATTGGAAGAAATGCAGGTGTAGATGATAATTCTGTCTACACAGAGATTGTTGTTGCTCCAGATTATGATAAGGACGCTTTAGAGATTCTAAAGGCAAAACAGAAGAAAAAGATGAGGTTAATAAAAGCAAATAAAAATTCAAATTACCCGTTTGACCTGAAGTTTATTCAAAGTGCTTTAATGATTCAGACGCCAGTGAACTATTACCAAAAGCTGGATAAAGAGAGTCTTTCATATCCAACTAAAACCAAACCTGATGGGGATACGATAGAAAAACTCTTAGCTGCTTGGGAAGTTGTTAGAAAAATTCAGTCCAATGGTATATTGATAGCAGATGGACGGTGTAAAGATGGTCACTTAACACATTTCTGGTCATTAGGAGTTGGTAGTTTTAGAAAGAGAAATGGTGCTACAAAGATAGCGTTAGATAATGCAGGTGAACGAGCCAAGGGTGCAATTGCAGCCTCCGATGGGTTCTTCCCTTTCCCAGATAGTATTGATTTTCTGGCAGAAGCAGGTATTAAGGCGGTTATCCAACCACGGGGATCTATCAGGGACGAACTTGTAATCAATGCAGCTGATAATTATAAGATAGCAATAGTTTATAGTGGGTCAAGGGCATTCAAACATTAGAATAAAATTATGTCAATAACTTTATCCAAATAAAATGCCAAGTTTTTATCAACCTGTTATTCAGTTATCTAAGAGATAAGATCAGATTATGATCAAAATCAAATAATATCTATTGAATCCTTAGAGAGAGGGTGATGAAAGTAGTTTAACTACAGCATATACGTGATTTTTGAATATGTATTTTTAGATTAATTGACTCTAAATTTCTACCTGTTTTTTCTCTTGCTGTAATTGATGAGTGGAAACTGCAGGGAAAAGTTCATTCATCCGCTTTTCAGCCAATGTAGAAGCTTCTGCTAGGATTTTATCTGCCTCTTCATTTGTAGTTGCTGTATTAATATGAGTATTGCCACTGATTCCTCCTGCATCTACCAAGATATCACTCAAAAGATTGCTTATTTCACTAATCTCTCCTTGAGCCTCTGGAACGACATAAGAAAGATTGGATCCAACATTTTTTACAACAGACAAAATCGGAGAAATGACTGTAACTGCATCCCCGAGGTCCCGAACTGTGTTTAGTCTCAAAACTACCTGGTGTAAAGCCAGTTTAGTTTGAGTTACAAGTATTCCTAATTGTCTAACTTCTGAAAGTTCATTTGCATAAATTGAAGCTCGCTGACGATCCTGTCGCTGAAGTGCTAAGACTACCTTTCGAAAGATGAAGGCATCTCTATCAGATATTCTTGACAAAGCAATTTCCATCTTATTCATCTGAATCTTGATCTTTTTTTCAGCAATCGCAATTTTAGGTCTAAATGGGTCAGATGGTGTCATCTTATCTTTAAGCTTGGAAAATCGTGCCGGTTCTTTTTTATCCCACTGTTTTACAAAACCAGTCATACCATTTTAAACTACTGAAGATTTATTACATTCAAAAGCTAATAAGAATAGACAAGTGACCAAACAAAGGTTGGCAAAGAATATTTTCATAGTTTTAAATTGACTTTGTCTGATTTATTGATGAGAAGTTGAGAAAAGGAAGATCAAGAGTACAATGAAAAAACTACATTACCTAATAATTCGCTTATTTCATCAGATACTTTAGGGATTCCTATTTCTTTCTCACATTAATAATTACTCTAGAGTACTAGATTCCACTTGAATTACTTTGAGCCTCTGCTTGTGGATGAACTCCCTTCAAACCTTGGAACCTAGATTCTAACCAGTCAATTCTTTTCTTTGTGTTATTATACCAGGAGTCTCCAACGGCAAGTCCATATTCTTCGCGAAGAAGGTTAAGTTTACTCTTCTGCAAACAGAGTTCTTCCAGTGCTTTTACGATTATTTTAGTATCATTTGAATTTACGTTATTTGACCTATGCTCAACATAAGTAAGGACTTTCTCAATCCTTTCTTTTTGTCTAGATATTCTGATTAACGTCTCTGTCCAGTAAACCTCTAAATACTTTGCACCATACACATTAATCTTAAAACGAACCCGTCCCATCGGGGTAGGTGACTGCTTTACTGCAAAACCTTGTTTCACAAGGGATTCCAAGGATTCTCTTACATCAACCTCTGAATGAATTGTGTTAGTTATCATCTTTTCAAAATCAATATCTTCAACATAAAATTCTTTGCTGTTATTGAATCTTCGAGTAACGAAACAGAAAGCATAAACTAACCCACATATTGTACTCTTATCTGGCAAAAGTATTGTAAACTCCATTAAAGCCGCAAGCACTGATACTCCGGAATACACAGTCCCAATAGTTGCTGGAACTTCAAAAGAAGTAAAGTATGGAAGAATAACAGAAAGAACACCGGAAACTACACCAATTACACCATTATAAAGGGATAAATAAAAGAACCAATCCTTGATTGTTTTACTAGGAATCCAGAAACTTCGTAGATTTTGGTGAGAAGTCAACCAACCGCCTACTAGATAGAAGTATAATGATAGGAGCAATATAACTAAAGCCATAATTTCAGCAGCTATAAGAGCGGCAGTCTCAAAAAATGAAAAAACGAAACCTAAACTCAATGAGAGAATTAATACATACTTTACTGGACGCGTATATCTTCTCTTTCGAGCAGAAGATGTTACATCTCTAATTATCCTTGTAGCAATTACAGCAGCTATTGCAACCATAGTTAGCATTACAATTTCTGATGGATCCGATAGCAACTCAATGTAAAAAAAGGTTCAAAATTCTATAAGACTGGTTGTAAATAATAATAAAGTAATGAATGTAAGTTGGATAAACTAAAGAATTTTTTTTCGTTGCAATGAATTAATTGCCAACCGGATATTTTTCAGCTTTGATATTGAAGAAGTATAAGCAGTATCATCCAAATGTCCTTTTGGATCCAAACCCCTAAATCCGCAGTCTGGTTTAACCATCAAAATGTTTTCTTTTCCAAAAGTTTTGAGTCCTTTGGTTAACATTAACTCAATTTCGGCCACAGATTCAATCCTCATTATTTTTGATGATGTTACAGCAAAACCTAGCTTTTTATCATGACTCTCAAAATCTGATTTACTGTAGACACCGAAGTTCGATTCAGTGTCTTTGAACTCATGGTCTATAACACTAATATTAGACTGTAATAGTATTTCTGCAAGTCGCCTTGATATTCTTCCACATACATGTATACCACTAAGACTTTTCATTTCACTAGAGCATTTATTGATAATTTCGACAATTTCTGCATCGGGATATTGATTCAACAACAGATTCTTTCCCACTAGAACGGAAAGCATAGGTTCATCTATTGTCACATAGTCAGCTCCCATCTTGTAATAATCTCCCACAATCTTGGAAACTACATCAGTAATTTTTTTCACCACTGAAGGATTTGATAAAGCAGTTTCACCAAACGGACCTGAATTACGATTGTTGAGCATTATTCTACTTGAAAGAGTGAAGGGTCCTGTTACACAAGCTTTGATACCTTTCAAGTCCTTCTTGAACTCATTATTTTTACTGAACTTAAGAAGTATCTTGAAAGCATCATTTGATATTGAATTCTTGAATGTTTTCAGATTTCTAGATAGACTATATCTTTCTCCTTCTTCGGTATCCCAATAATTGGTAGTTCCGGATGTATATTTCACTGATATTGGTTGAAGGAATTGGTGCACCATATCTTCGAGCTGCACATAGTTAGGATAATCTATTGGAATTGAAAGAAGATCCTTGGTGGCTTTTGTAATATTTTCAATCGTATTTTTTAATGGAAAACTTCCGACATATGTTAGATGCACCATACACAACTAGTCGATTTAGATTATACTATAATAAATGGTTTGGTTGAATATAAATTCTTGAGAATATCAACCTTAGACATTTAATGTGATAATGGCGTTTTCAGAACATTTTCCATATTGTTTTCAGTTTAGTTCTTGAAATTCGAGATTTTTTCATAACTAACCTTCTTAAACTCTGATCTAGAGTTAATACATGAGAAATATTTTATTAAAAAATTTAAAGATTATTTTGAAAGAAGAATAACTCTACTGTCTGCTACTTCATTTTTTATTGTATATCCAAGGATATCAGCAACCTTTTCTGAAAACTCTTTCACCTCGTTAAAACTTGGCATATTTTCTTCAGAAAGTCTATTAGTAGAGAATCCCACATGCATATACCCCTTTACCTCAACCTCAGAACAGCCAGATCTTTCAATAAGCCTTACAAAACCATCTACATCATTATCGTTCATATTCAATCCCTTTATTGCAGTTATTCGTGCAACAGTTGAACACTTAAATTTCTCCAAAATATCAAGGCTTTTCATTAGAGAAAACCACAAATTTTGCTGTATCGGTCGATTCAATTTTATATACGATTCTTGATCTGGAGAAGAAAGTGAAATATACAATTTAGTTGGCTCAGATTCTTTTTCCATTAATGATTCAAGTGCTACAGGAAGAACTCCACTTGTTACAAGGAAGACAGTACAACCGCGGTTTTTAAAAATCTGTATTAAATCAGTTAAATGCGAATATAGTGTAGGTTCACCGGATAGGCTTATCGCTATTTGATTTGGGTTCAAAGATTCTTTATATTTCCTTTCTTCAATAATTCCATTAAGAACTTGAGATTTATATCCAGATAGAATTCGATTATGCTCATAAAAAAGACCGTCAGCAATTAGTTCAGGATCATCCCAATCTCCATGGAACACGCTTTCCCAAGATAAACCAATATCTTCAGGTAAAGCTCGCCAACAATGAATACAATAAGTGAGGCAGTTTAGCACCGCTGGAGACATCTGAAGGCATCTATGGGATTTTATGTCATAGAATTTTTCTTTGTAACAAACACGATTATGAACTAAACTTTCATGTAGCCAATTGCACTTTTTTACAGCTGAATGATTACCTACCCAGTGGTATCTTTGCTTCTTAAGAAGATCGCGAAGTTTTGTGGGATATAGTGTTTCTTCGTATTCCACGGTTAATCTAGTCTAAAAATTGGTGGTCTCTTCTTTAATACCATCTTTATTAATAACCATGATGTCTACACCATCACCACTTGCTGAATCACGTTGTATAGCAGATTTTATGGATTTAATTGCCAATTTCTTCGCAGATTCCTCATCCATATCATCTGAATATTCTGATTCAATAACACCGATGGCTAACTCGGCGCCAGATCCTACTGAAGCATACTTATCTGGGATTACAGAACCAAGTGGATCAAGCACATATACTGATGGTTTTTCAGCCACACCACCAATAACGATCTGAGTAATGAACGGTGCGAATCTTCGCTCAAACATTATCACAGACAAGAGTTTAGCTACAGAGTTAGGAGCAAGAGATCTTCTCGTTTCTATCTCGCGAATCTTAACATATGAGGTTATTTCGCGCATAAGTACCTGCATATCCCCAACTAAACCTGCACAGGCTGCACCAACTTTATCAGCTATCCTGAAAACTTTTCTGCCTGTTTTACTAACTACATAGGTACCATATGAGATTCTTTTCTCAGCAGCAATAATTACACCACCATTATAGGCTATTCCTACAGCGGTAGCTCCAGGCATATAACTTTGACCCGACATTTCAATCAACTTTTCTTTTGATACAGTGTACCACTTCACAAAACAATTCTATCACTTAATAACCTTATCCAAACGGATATTATGAAAATAAAAACAATAATATGCCACTATTATCGAGTAAAATGATACAAACATATACTCATAGAAATATATACGTCTCATTTGTGTTATATTACTCAATAATTTGACAAGATTTATATATCAATGATTTACAGCTGGGTTCTATGAAAATCAAGAATGGGGATACTGAAATCACTAGATCGCCTAGAATCACGAAGAGTATGAAACAGGACATAAACAGCTATTACTTAGCTCTTTTACAACCAGAAAATCTTTGCTTCAAGAAGTGATAATGATGAAGATTATATCCCAATTAATTTTAGTTTTGGCTCTATCAATAATGGTAGTTCCAACCGTATTGGCAGCTGATCCAGCAGGAGATATCACCTTGGCTGAAGATTCTACTGCAGCTGTAAATTTCACTTGGACATTGATGGCTGCATTTCTTGTGTTCTTGATGCAGGGAGGCTTCGCAATGCTTGAAGGCGGTCTTGTAAGAGCAAAGAATACAAGTAATATAATGATGAAGAATCTTGCTGATTTTACGATAGGTAGTTTAGGTTATTGGGCAATAGGATTTCCACTAATGTTTGGTACAAGCGTAGCAGGAATATATGGCGTAGGTAGCTGGTTTCTCCTTGGAGAAGCTTATGACGTAAACACTTATCTGCTTTGGATATTCCAAATGTGTTTTGCAGGTACTGCTGCAACTATTGCATCAGGAGCTATGGCGGAGCGTACAAAATTCCGTACATATTATATTGCTAGTTTCCTAATAACGTCTCTTATTTATCCAATATATGGACATTGGGTTTGGGGTGGAGGTTGGTTATCAACTCTGTCCTTTGGTGTAGGCCATGTAGACTTTGCCGGATCAGGAGTAGTTCACATGGTTGGAGGCGGAGCTGGTTTAGCAGGAGCAATACTGCTTGGAGCTAGGATTGGAAAATATGATAAACACGGTAAGCCTAGAGCAATACCCGGACACAGTATTCCGATGGCAGTGTTGGGGGTATTCATACTTTGGTTTGGTTGGTTTGGATTTAATCCAGGTAGTACCCTTGCTGCAACAGAACTAAGAATATCCGTGATAGCAGTTACTACACTTCTTGCAGCTTCTGCTGGAGGATTTATAGCAACTCTCTATACATGGAAAAAGTTTGGATATCCAGATGTCACTATGACTGGTAATGGAGTCATCGCGGGTCTTGTTGCCATCACTGCTCCGTGTGCTTGGGTAGAAGGTTGGGCAGCAGTTGTGATTGGGCTCGTAGCAGGTTTGATTATGGTTGAAAGTGTCCTCTTCTTAGAGAAGAAAGGCATAGATGACCCTATTGGAGCCGTATCATGCCATCTTATAGCTGGAATCTGGGGATTGGTAAGTATAGGTATCTTTGCCGATGGAACTTATGGGCTCTATACAACAGAAGGGCCGAAAGTCATTGGTCTTCTATACGGAGGAGGTGCAGACCAATTGATAGCTCAAGTGATCGGTGTTGTTGCAAATGTTGCATGGGTTTTCGGTACATCATATGCATTATTTTGGATCTTGAAGAAAACGATAGGATTGAGAGTCTCAAAAGAGGAAGAGCTAGAAGGACTTGATAAAGCCGAACATGGAGCAATAAGCTACCCTGATTTCATATCAGTGGTAGGTGAGGAACCAAAACTAATGGAAAATGGTACACATCAAAATAATGGAGATGACTTGGATAAATGAAGAAAATTGAAGCAACAATAATGCCAAACAAACTTAAATCGGTTTTGAATGCATTAACTACAGCTGGTTTCAACAAACTTACATATTTCAAAGTGAAAGGTCTAAATCAAAAATATGGTGAAAGAAAGATGTGGCGTGGACAGGAATATCGAGAAATCTTCGGAGATTTGATCCAAATGATGTTGATTGTAAAAAATGAGGATGTGGATAATGCGATAGACATCTTAACAAACACATCTAGCTACGAAAATAGTGATAACATAATCTGCATAACAGAAGTTGAGGAACCTATAACGCACAAATCATATGGAAATAAGTTGAAGCACTCACTTATAGAACTAGAGAGGTGATTTAATTGAAAAAAATTGAAGCGATTATTAGAAGTGAAAAGCTGAGTGAGGTTAGGAAAGCTCTTCTTGAAGCGGATATTCTAGGAATAACCGTCTATGAAGTTCGAGGAAAAGGGCATCAAAAAGGTCTGGAACTTCAGTTTAGAGGGAGGCAGTATAATGTTGATTTGTTGCCTAAAACTAAAATTGAGTTGATGGTTAGTGACAAAGATGTGGAAAAAGTTGTGGATCTAGTGAAAAAGGTCGCTCATACAGGGAATATTGGAGATGGTAAGATAATGATTCTTCCATTAGAAAACATAATCAGGATAAGAACAGGCGAGAGTGGCGACAAAGCTATTTAGGAGTAATAGTTTGTCTAAATGCTTTCAAGTGGGATTGTGGTGGCTTGGACAGGCTGGTCAATATTTTCCTCACGGGCGTTGGAGCCACATGCCTTCGCCCAACTCCCCTACATTTAAATTTTTGAATCCTTAAAAATAAAAGTTCTTTGTTTCAATAAAACCAATTCACAATATTTTATACTTCTTATTTAGGTAATATCATCATTCCATTGGTCCATCTGTTGAATCAGATTTTATTGTGATTGTGGCGGCTCCATTGTTATGTATTTCGAAATAGTATTTACGTTCAGTTAGAACACTTGCAACATGAAGAGATGTACGTATATGTTGAGTTAATGATGATACTTTGAATTTTGATTCATCAGTGGCAAGAAAAAGAGGTGTGACCAGCATATCGCCCAGGTGCATATCAATCGGTGCTTCTGACAAATATTCTTTCAAGAATAGTTGGGCAACCTGTTCACCAACATTCTCAGCAGGCTTTCCTTGCTCACCTATATTATCAGCACCCAAGAAAGAGCCTTTATTGACAGAGTAGAGCGTAATTGAGGAACCGGATGCAATAGCATCTATTACAGTAGTAACAACATTATTGCACTTCATATTTTGTGAATATAGGCTTTCAAGAGCTGCCCTCATCTGTCTTTCAGCAACATTCTTAGGAAGATTTGAGCAGATACTTATACAGGATAATGGAGAATTAATTCTAGAAACTAATTGTAGTGGTTTTAATTTCTTTAAAGGTTTGATGTTTGCTTTTACAATCCCTCCTCCTCGAGGGAAATATCCTCTTTTACCTACTTCTATTGTACAGTCCATACCCAAGAATTTAAAAGCTGGTAACACAACGAATTGGAAGTAATCAATAGTAGGACTCCACTTAACATCGGTTCCACCTTTAATTTCAAGATCACAACCAACCCCATTTAGACTAGCAGCAGGTAAAGCAGCAATTAAAATAAGCGGAATACTGCCAGCGGTTCCAACGTCAAATTTTATTGATGAACGATGTTTCTGTCCGGGTTTAAAAGTAATCCAATTAGCTCCCACCTGGAGGTTCTGAACTTCAGCATCACACAGTTCTGCAAGAAGTTTAACAGCTGTGACATGTTGAGGCCTTAACCCTGTATTTTTTCGTTTAGCTCTAATATTCTTAATTTTTATTGGCTTATTCAGAACCACAGAGAGTGTAATAGATGTACGAAGGATTTGACCACCCCCTTCTCCAAACGACCCATCAATCTCAAAGAAAAGAGGCTCTTTCAACTATAACACTTCTAGAAAACCATATATTCAAAATGTCAAATAAATGAGTTTTATTAATCATCAATCATTTTATCTGACTGCATCAAATCTTTGATTCTTTGAACGCCATCTTGGAGATTTATAAAATCAGCTACACTTTTTGGGACAAGTTTTTCCCAATTATCCCCAGACAACATTCTTTTCCTTATCTCTGTAGCCCAATATATATCACGCCTAATTAAAGGTACATATTCCACTCTGTATCCAGCTTCCTTTGTGAGACGGCGAGTTAATGGTTCATTGGAGAATACAACATCAAACCTAGGAACGTATGAGAGAAGACTTGAAAACCAAGTGGAATGTAAAGTAACATCAGGAACCGGCACTATAATATGTGTATTAAGATCTATTCGAGATTCTTTAAATGCAAGCCTCACCATATAGATACGTTCACCTGTTGTGAAAGGATTAACGGAGTCGTGACTATGCTGCGCACTCCCTACAACTAAAATAAGTTCCTCAACTTGCTTCAGAATAAACTTAACAGCATTAAGGTGGCCTTTATGAAAAGGTTGGAATCGTCCAACAAATAATCCTCTTTTCAACAACTCCTTATCTCCATAAGAACCTTAGTTTGTAATACGACTTGAAATATTTTACGGATAAGGCAGACATCAATGTTAAACACAAACATTAGCAAAGTTTACAATATATATAGATAGCAAATAATGCGATGAACCCAAAAAAACTGATTATGCTTCCCGGTCCTACAAATGTTCCTGAACGAGTCTTGAATGCAATGTTGACTCCTGTAATGGGTCACAGAACTCCTGATTTTGCTGTTCTTATGAAAAATATCGTTGAAAAGTCAAAACAGGTTTATCAGACATCAAGTGATGTTATCGTGTTTACAGCATCAGGTACTGGTGCCGTAGAGGCTGCAATCACCAATATTATAAGAAAAGGGGATAAAGCTATTGTAACTGTTTTTGGTGAGTTTGGTGAAAGAGCAGCCCTTCTGATTGAAGGTGCAGGTGGAGTAGCGATAAAGGTTGAAGCACCGTTTGGAGATGTACCGAGGATAGGTCAACTAGAAGAAGCATTTGAAAAGAATAAAGATGTCAAGGCATTAGTTATTGTTACAAATGAAACATCAACCGGAACAATGTTCAAATGGTTAAAGGAAGCAGGTGATTTGGCAGTAAAGTATGGTAGCTTTCTAATATTAGATTCAGTTTCTAATCTTACTGCAGACGATATTCCTGTTGATAAAATTGGTGCAGACATTGTTGCAACAGGAAGCCAAAAAAGTCTTGCAGCACCACCAGGTCTTGCGTTGGTTTCAATTAGTAAAAAAGCGAAAAAGTACATAATTGATAATCCACCTCCACTCCTTTACTTTAACATCGCAAGACAACTCAAATATGCCGAAATAGGTCAGACGCCGTTTACTCCAGCAATTCCGATATACCATGCATTGGATGAAGCATTGAATATGGCTTTAGAAGAAGGACTAATGCATAGAATACAAAGACATAAGTTATGTGCAGATGCATTCTATTCTTCATTTAAGGCTATGGGACTTAAACTCTTCGCAAATGAGGAAGTAAGGTCTAATACGATTATTGCAGTTAACTATCCAGAAGGAATAAATGATAAATTGTTTAGAGGTTTGTTAGATAAAGAGTATGGGGTAGTCATAGCTGGAGGATTCGGACCTTACAAAGGCAAATTATTTAGAGTAGGTTCACTTGGTGAAGTACACAGGTACCATGTAGTTACAACGGTTTCAGCAGTAAATAATACTTTTAGGTCTTTGATGGGTAAAACAAGAAGTGAAGACCCTGTTGAAATAGCAAGAACAAGATTAAAAAATCTATAGATAAAATAATCACCTTCTTATAATTGCTTGAATTTAAAACTGGGCGCAACGTTTTTACGGGCTTCAAAAACAGTGTTGATGAATTGGAGGAATTATAGTTGGAGAAAGGTTCACTAGTACTTATTGATTTATCTGGAAGAGTTAAGGAAACTGGAGAAGTTATAGAAACCAATGTGGAAGCAGACGCTAAGAAGTTTGGAGTTTTTGATGAGGCCAAGAAATATGAACCAAGATTAGTTGCAGTTGGTGAAGACTGGGTTTTGAAAGGACTTGATGAAGCAATAATTTCTGCAAAACTCAACAAGAGGGTTGTTATCGACATATCACCAGAAAAAGCCTTTGGTGCAAGAGACCCAAATAAGGTTAGACGAATACCTTTGAGGAAGCTTGGAGAGAAAGCTGCAGATCTCAGGGTTGGCGATGAAGTTGAAATTGATAACAGAATAGGTTTAGTGAGGTTCATAGGATCAGGAAGAACGCAATTAGATTTCAATCATAGATATGCAGGTAAAGTTTTGACATATGATTTTAAAATAACTAAGAAGCTGGAAACCGATTATGAAAAGACTATGTCACTTCTACGTAGAAGATTACCAATAGAAGAAGGAAAGATTTCGCTTAACATTAAGAACGATGAAATAACTATAAGCATTCCACAAGAAGCTTATCTTACTGAAGGACTGCAAATAATAAAAAAAGCAGCTTCTACGGACATATTCAAGTATATTGAAAACGTTAACAAAGTAACATATTTGGAAATATATGAATCACAAAAACCTAAAAAAACTAAGATAACCGCAAAGAAGAAAACAAAATCTAAGCAGGCTCAACCTCTACCAAAAACCGCAAAGAAGAAAACAAAATCTAAGCAGGCTCAACCTCTACCAAAAACCGCAAAGAAGAAAACAAAATCTAAGCAGGCTCAACCTCTACCAAAAACCGTGAAGAGTAAATAGGGCAATCGCATGTCTTTTTAATTAATTTCTTCACAATATAATATTTCCCTGTTTTAATATTGTCTGGAAGACAGAGACAATTATCCCGACATGGCACACCATTAGTTTCTCTAATTCTTATTGTAGTCCCTACAACCGCTGAGCTGCTATTAACCGCTAGATCTCTTGGTAATGGTTTTACTTGAACTACAACTGCTCTTTCTTCGCATAATTTACATTCGAGCTTATTCGTCATAACGTTTGTTATAGTATAATACTCATCTATTTCGAGTCGACCTAGGCAGGCTTTAAGTGAAAGACATGATCTACAAGTTTCAGCTTCACCCAGAAATTGAAAAGTAAATCCGAGTTTAGCTAGACATTCATTGATGATTGTGTATATCGGTTTGGAAATCATATCACGTTTGTCGACCGTGCTAAGCTAAAAGCTGCCGGTTCATCTAAATTTTTCCTTCCAAGAATCGTGTAACGGTTGGGCCGGATTTTTTTTGCTTGCAATATTGCTTTCACTATTCTTTTATCTTCAAGCCCAATATCCTTTCCCTTAGTAGGTGCATGAATATCTTCAAGAGCTTTCACTATGTTTTCCCAATTAATCCCATGAAGTTTAGCCATAAGTATAGTTCCTAAACCTACCTTTTCTCCATGTAATCCATTATTCGATCCCTGAATGTCCAAAGCATGAGCAAAAAGATGTTCAGAGCCACTGCAGGGTCTACTGCTGCCTGCAATACCGGCCGCTACTCCAGCACTTAATAGAGCTTCAACAACATCTCGTACACTATCCTTAGTTCCAAGTCCAATATTCTTTGCTTCTCCAATCACTATATCAGCACTGAGATGGGCTAGACTTGCAGCATATTTTCCAAAATAAGATCCTTTATCGCTTCGTTCTATTTCCCAATCTTTTACAGCAGTAACCTTACCAATCAAATCACCACAACCACTTGCTAAGAGTCTAATTGGTGCATTACCAATAATATCAAGGTCAGCGATGATACCTAGAGGAGAATTAGTAATAATCGAGTATGGTCGACCTGACCCCTTTATTGACGCGAAGGGACTAGATATTCCATCATGAGAAGCACTTGTTGGAATACTGATATATGGTAAATTTGTGTTAAATGCTGTAAGTTTTGCGGCATCAACTGTTTTTCCTCCACCAAGTCCAATCATGATATCTGTCTTTTGATTAATCGATCCAGTGATATATTGAATTGTCTTCATATCAGCAATGTTAATCTCTGACCAATTGACCTTGAATCCTTTTTTGGTTAGAATCGTTTCAACGGGCTTCTTTACTTTTTTAATAATGTGAGGACCAGTTACAATATGTACCACCTGATATCCAAGATTATCTAGAAAACTACCTAACTCCTTTATCACACCATTACCCACAAGTATTCTCTTTGGGAGGTCCATTTCGTGTCTGTTTTCGGACAATTTGATCTCACTGTGTGGCCCTAATGGAATTATCAACAGTTTTTTAGAGTTTTTTCTGCACAGATATAATTCTTTGCATTATATTAGTCCACACTTTTTCAGATAGACATATGTTTAAAACCTGATAATGTCCGCTCCTCCAGATAAATAGGGTGTAGATAATAATCTTCAAAATTTGTGGTCATATTAGTTATTGGAGTAATTAAATTGGCAATTCATCTCCTCGATATCTACCGAAGTAGTAATATTGGCATCTTTTTGAAAAGTAATGAAAATCATCTATTAATTCCACACGGATTGGCCAAAACCAAAATAGAGAAACTGACTGAATATCTTAGCGTCGAATCGATAGAAATTTCAATTGGAGGGTCTAGACTGCTTGGACCATTAATTGCAATGAACAATAATGGGATTTTGGTTTCAAAATTGGCAGATAAAAACGAGATTACACTTTTGAAAAAATCAACAGGTCTTCCTGTGGAAAGATTACAATCTAAATACACATCTGTAGGAAACCTCATTTCTGCCAATGATAGAGGAGTGATTGCTTCAACATTGTTGAAAGACGTAAAAAATCAAATTGTAGATGTGTTAAACGTCCCCATTGAATTCCTTACAATAGCTTCTTTCGACCATGTCGGTGCTCTTATGGTTTCTGGGAATGTTGGTTCAGCAATTCATCCACAAGCATCAGATGGAGAGATAACCAAAGCTACCAAGGCATTAAAAGTAGCTGTTGAACCCATAACTATCAACCGAGGATTACCATTTATCGCTTCAGGGATTATCCTATCCAAAACAAAAGCAGTTGTTGGAAGCCTTACAACTGGGCCTGAACTCATAATGTTAAGCAGGGTTTTCAAGCTATGATACAAACAGTTGGATGCGTTTAAATTTGATGTTAGAGGGAGTCTGAGATATGAGCGAAGAAGAAAAACAACTACAAGGCCACTTATACGAGTTTAGAATGCTAGAGGAACGAATGAAAGAAATTTCAGCGCAGGGTGAAACAATAATACGAGCTCTCATTGAAACAAGGGGTGGACTATCCACATTAAAGGGATTGAGTACATCATCATCAACCGAAGTTCTTGTACCTATAGGAGGAGGTATTTTTGTGGATGCCAAGGCACCACCATCAGATAAATTTCTGGTTACGATTGGGGCAGATGTAATAATTGAGAAGCCAAAAGAAGATGCTTTGAAATATGTTGAAGACAGAATTAACGAGATGGAAAACGCTGTATCAGGTATAGAGGCCCATAAAACAGACATTAATAGGAAGATGCTTTCTAAGCGTGAATCAATAAATGAGATGATAGCAAAGCAAAAAGGTCAGTAAACAGTGTTTGAAAAGCTTCGTTCAGCTATAAAAACAATAACTACAACAGCTAGTCAAAGAACCTTAAAAGAAGGCGACACAATAAAGATACTCACAGAATTTGAACTTGCACTAATTGAAAGTGATATAGCACCAGTTATTGCAGAAAATCTAGTTAAAAAAGTCAAAGAAACAATATCTGGAACTAAAGTTGATCGATCTTTAGACACAGAATCACACCTAAGGGAACATCTTAAAAATGTTGTAAAAAATGTTCTTAATGAAGCGTCAGATCTAGACTTCCTCAAGGTTATCAATGAGAAAAAGAAAACAGGTAACCTCTTTTCGATAGTTTTTCTTGGAATAAATGGAACAGGTAAAACTACAACAATATCTAAGATAGGAAAACTCCTAAAAGACAATGATTTCTCAGTTGTGTTTGCTGCTGCAGATACACATAGAGCAGGTGCAATTGAGCAACTTACAGAACATGCTAAACGCTTATCATTGAAAGTGGTATCTCAGAGATATGGTGCTGACCCAAGTGCAGTAGCTCGTGATGCAATATTGTATGCTAAGTCGCATAAGATAGATGTTGTGCTGATTGACACAGCAGGACGTATGCAAACAAGCAAGAATCTTATGGATGAAATGACTAAGATTATTCGAGTAATAGAACCGGACTTGAAAATATTTGTAGGTGATGCTCTTGCTGGAAGTGATACAGTTTCTCAAGCCAAGGAGTTTTCAGAATATACTGAATTTGATGCTGCGATTCTTACAAAAATAGATGCAGATGCTAAAGGTGGAGCAGCACTTTCAATTATTAGCGTTACAGGAAAACCCATTATTTTTCTTGGAATGGGACAAGAATATGAAAACCTTATACCATTCGATGTAAACAATTTTGTATCATCTATATTTGATATGAAATGAGAGGAAAACATCTTAAATGAAAGGAAGAAATTTACTTACATTAGCAGAATTCTCAAAAGAAGAGATAATCAAAATACTTGATTTAGCTGATAAATTTAAGGAACAAAGAAAAAATAATGTTTTAAAAAAAATCCTTTCAGATAAGACTCTTGCAATGATTTTTCATAAACCATCAACTCGAACACGAGTGAGTTTTGATGTTGCTATGAATGATCTTGGAGGAAACAGTATTACACTCAATTCTAATGAAATCCAGTTATCGAGAGGAGAAACAATAGAAGATACAGCAAAAAGCTTTTCTCGTTATGTAGATGTGATAATGGCCAGAGTACATAATCATAGAGATGTAGATAATCTGGCTAAATATGCATCTATCCCAGTAATAAACGGTCTCTCAGACATTTATCATCCTACTCAAGTTCTTGCGGATCTTCAGACTATCCGAGAAAAGAAAGGAAAACTTGAAGGGCTAAAATTGACATGGATAGGAGACGGAAACAACGTCTGCAATACACTTCTTATTGGATGCAGTAGAATGGGAATAAATATGCAAGTAGCATCACCTTCTAATTATAAACCTAATCGTGAAGCATATGAAATAGCTAAGAGGTCAGCTGAAAAGAATAGAAGTAGGATAGAAGTGATAAATGATCCAAAAGAGGCGATAAAGGATGCAGACATTGTTGTAACAGATACATTCATCTCAATGGGTTCAGATTCTGAACGTAAAGAACGGTTGAAAGCATTCCTACCAGAATATCAGGTGGATATCAAATTAATGAATAGAGCCAAAAAAAATGCGATTTTTATGCATTGTCTTCCATCACACCGAGGAGAAGAAGTGACAGATGGAGTTATTGATGGGGCAAAATCAATTGTGTGGGATGAAGCTGAAAATCGTTTGCACAGTCAAAAGGCACTATTAGCATTCTTACTTTTAGATGAAGACTCCTTTCAATAACTAATGCTTACTTGAAGTCAGTAAAAAGAATTTCCTTAAAATTAGAAATTTTTCTGTGGATAATTACAATACCTTCAACGGATAGAAGATTAATCTTTTTCATCATATCCCTTGTAATAACCACCAATAGTATCATCGACATAAACAACCATATGACATGAAATAATAATTGGATGATGATTGCAATTCAGTATTTTGCCAATTGCACGAGAAGTATTTGGTTTTCTCAGGGCTTTAGTAAGATGACCATAGGTTGAAACTTTACCTTTAGGTATCTGAAAAGTTAATGCATAAACATGATTCTTTTCTAAACAGTTTCTAATGTGCATATTAAGAGATTAATATCCGCTAGAGTTTAATAATTTCTAATCCAGCTTCTTCTACAAGAGATATAACTCGACCTCTTTCTTTTATACCCTTCCAATCCAAGATTGCATACGAAACTTTCTCTATAGACCTAGTTATCATTTGATTAAGGATAGATTTGTCTAGATTGATTATAGCATATTTTGGCATTATTGCACCTAAAGCAAAATTTGATTCAGTGATAAGTTTAGTGAATTTTTCAGAGTAATGATTCCCTCCAAAACCAATAGAAATCTTGTCTGAAGAACCTCCTTTTTCAACAGTAGTCATAACTGCTTCACACACAGTTTCGATTGCATCACTATCTTGCCAATGTTCTTTAGAGGAACCTATTTCTACGAAGAGCACTGGTTTAGAGAAAGATGTGGGCCCATGATGCATTGGCTCTGTCACTATTGAATATCTAAGAACGTTATTCTTTAGATTCTTTAGTTGTTTAAGATATTCTTGATGAAGACTAGGATAAGTAATTGCCAATTCAGATGGAGCACCACCAAATTGAGCAACTTTTGAGAAATTACCGGGAAAATGCGCAGTTAAACTCGGTATTCCACTTTCTGATTTATGATGAGATAGAAAGATGTATGCAGTGGGGTCTAAGATTGGTTCATCTAGAAACAAAAGATTTTTAGAGGTTTTTATTAGACGTATTCTGTCTTTTTTATAAATTGGGTAATCTTCGAATCTTTGATTAGTCTCTTTGAAACCATATGTTTCGATTAGATGTTGAGCCATGTTTCTGCTGGCAATGTCTTGGTTAGACGACACCAAAATGAAATGATCATACATTGTTTAATTATGCTAATTCTTTATAATAGAAAGGTTTTTCGTGTTAGTAGAGTAAACTATTTACTTTATGATTTTATGCGATTGAGTTGGTAAAATAAATGGGGTTAGGAAGTTTTATTCGATCAGCTAAAAATACCATGAAACTAGCCCACAAATCTGACCGACAAGAATTCATGCTTTACCTTAAATTAGTATTACTAGGAGTCGGTGTTGTAGGAACTTTAGGTTTTATCATTCAGACGATTAGTGCATTCTTGCAGCTAGGATGAGACTATTATGAGTGAAGCAATTTCAGGAAGAATATTCGCAGTAAAAACTGCGGGTGGACAAGAGAAGACTGTTGCCACATTTGTTGCAACAAGAGCAGAGATGCGTGAAAAGAAGGTTTATTCTGTTCTGGTATTTGATGCAATGAAAGGATACATCTTTCTTGAAGCTCCAGACGCCCAGGTTGTCGGTGAAAGTATAGCTGGATTTAAGCATGTTAAGAGTCAAGTACCTGGAATAATTAGGTTCCCAGATATAGAGAAATTCCTTGTGACAAAGTCAATATTGACTGAACTTGACGAAGGAGATAAAGTTGAGATTGTAGCTGGACCCTTTAAAGGAATGCAAGCAAATATTACTCGTATTGAGCCAGTACGTAAAGAAGTTACAGTAATACTATTAGATGCACCATATCAGCTACCGGTAACGGTTGATGCTGATTATCTCAAGATCATTCAAAAAAATAGTGAGACAAACGCTGAATAGATACTCTACTAGGATCCATTATTAGCTTATCATCATAATTTATTATTTGGACTATTTTAGGCATAAACATCTCTAAGACTTATATCAGGGTCACAAGGAACCTCCGCCAAAGATATTGGACAAATGATGATGAGAAGTGGGAGAAAAAAAGTTTGTTAATGCTCTTGTAGTAGGTGGAGGGGCCGATGCAGGTCCACCACTCGGACCGGCATTAGGGCCTTTGGGAATGAATGTCATGATGATTGTTAAGGAAATTAATGAAAAGACTAAAGATTATTCAGGTATGCGTGTACCTATAAAAATTTCAGTTGATACTGAAACAAAAGAATTCGATGTGGAAGTGGGAATACCAACAACTTCCGCATTGATAGTTAAAGAATCCGGAGTTGAAAAGGGATCTGGTGAACCTAATACAAAATTGAATGGTAATTTAGATTTTCAACAGTTACTAAAGATTGCTAACTCTAAGAGAGATCAATCATATGGAAAGACATTGAAAGCGGTTGTAAGAGAAATAGTGGGTTCTTGCATAAGTATGGGGGTCAAGATAGAAGAGAAAGATCCTCGTGAGTTCCAGAAAGAATTAGGTGAAGGAAAGTTTGATTCGAAAATTACTGAAAACTAAAAAATAACTTTAATATCAACATCTTCAAAGGGGAGCCAAGGCTGCCTAAATGGATGTAGAAAGGAATTCCGAATTAATAGCTAAATTAGTCCTTAATGATGGAACAGTACTCAAGGGAGAAGGATTCGGTTTTTCAAGTATAACCGTTGGAGAAATAGTTTTTAACACAGGGATGGTTGGTTATACAGAGTCTTTAACAGACCCATCCTACCGTGGACAAATTTTATGTTTTACATATCCATTAATAGGGAATTATGGGGTACCAGAATTCAGGCGAAGAGACAAATATAATCTGCCAGTTGGTTTCGAATCTGAATCCATTCAAGTTTCAGGAGTAATTGTTAATGAAATCTGTGAAAAACCAAGTCATTGGGCATCCAAGATAACTTTGAATGAATGGTTGAAACAAAGTAAGGTTTCTGGAATATGCGGAATTGATACAAGGGAATTGACGAAAAAGATTCGCGTTCATGGCGTAATGATGAGTATTCTTGAGGTATCAAAAGAACCTTCATCAGATGATTTTTTAATTAAAAAACTTGAAAACAATCTAAATTACAATGATATCAATTTTGTTGAGAAGGTTTCTGTAAAGAAGCCAGTTGAGTACGGAGTAGGAGATAATAAAGTTGTACTCATAGATTGTGGAGTAAAGCTCAACATAGTTAGAGAACTCCTCCGCAGGGGTTTGAAGGTGATTCGAGTACCTTATGATACTTCTTCAAGGGATATTTTAGATTTTCAACCAAGGGGAGTAATAGTGAGTAATGGACCAGGGAATCCAAAACAATGTGTCAAGACTGTAAGAACAGTGAATGAGCTTTTTGATGAGCGTATTCCCCTTTTAGGAATATGCTTGGGAACACAAATTATTGGTTTAGCGCTTGGGGGAGATACCTATAAACTGAAATATGGTCACAGAGGACAGAATAAGCCCTGCATAGATTTAGAAACTCTACGAAGTTATGTTACAAGTCAGAATCATGGATATGCAATTAATCCTAAATCACTGAAGGGTACCGGTTTAAAACATTGGTTTGTAAATGCTGATGATAAGACTATCGAAGGTTTGAAGCATAAGAATGGAAAATGTATATCAGTTCAATTCCATCCTGAGGCTTCACCGGGTCCAAACGATACAGAATATGTTTTTGACGAATTTCTTAATATTCTAAAAGGTGGTTCAAGTGAGTAGGATAAAAGGAATAAAAAAAGTTCTAGTTATCGGAAGCGGAGCAATTAAAATTGGGGAAGCAGGAGAATTTGATTATAGTGGTTCTCAGGCTTTAAAGGCTCTTCGTGAAGAAGGAATAGAATCAGTTCTAGTGAATCCGAATGTAGCCACTATACAGACAGACACTAGAATGGTGGATAAGATATACTATTTACCTATTAATCTTGAATATGTAACCAAAGTAATAGAAAAAGAGAGACCCGATGGAGTATTCTTTAGTTTTGGAGGACAAACAGCTTTAAACTGCGGGGTTCAACTTGCAAAGAAAGGTATCTTAGAAAAATATGGAGTAAAAGTATTGGGTACACCTATCTCCGGAATTCAAGCAACAGAAGACAGAGATATTTTCGTTCAAACAATGGGGAAGGTAGGTATACCGGTACCGAAGAGCAAAGCAGCTTATTCTGTTGAAACAGCTCGAAAAATCGCAGATAAGATAGGGTATCCCATTATGATTCGAGTAGCATATACCCTCGGTGGAAAAGGTTCAGGAGTTGCACATAACGAATATGAGCTTGATGAAATAGTTCAACGAGGACTTGCTAACAGCCTTGCACATCAAGTGTTGATTGAAGAATATCTTGGTTCATGGAAACAAGTAGAGTATGAGGTAATGCGAGATCAAAAAGATAACAGTGTAATCATTTGCAATATGGAGAATATGCTTGCTATGCGAGTACATACTGGTGACAATATTGTAATTGCACCTTCTCAAACTTTATCAAATAATGAATATCATATGCTCAGGACTGCAGCCATACAAGCGACAAGAGCTTGTGGAGTAATTGGAGAATGCAATATCCAATTTGCACTTGATATGAAGTCTGAAAAGTTTTTGGCTATAGAAATAAACGCCCGTCTTTCACGCTCATCAGCACTTGCGTCAAAGGCAACTGGATATCCTTTAGCATATGTAGCAGCAAAACTAGCTTTAGGATATACATTGCCAGAGCTTACTAACAAAGTTACAGGTATTACCACAGCATGTTTTGAACCTTCTTTGGATTACTTAGTGGTCAAAATGCCAAGGTGGGATCTTCAGAAGTTTGATAGAGTTAGTAGAAACCTCGGTGCCCAGATGAAATCTGTTGGTGAAGTCATGGCAATCGGGCAAAAGTTTGAAGAAGCTATACAAAAGGCCATACGAATGCTTGAAAAAGGTCAAAACGGATTAGTTTGCAACGAAGACACTGAAGAATCCCTTGACATGATTGAGATTGGGTTGAATAGACCAACTGATGATATTATTTTCGTGGTAGTACAGGCAATAAAACTCGGGATGTCATTAGAGCGTATTCAAGAATTATCATTTATTGATTTTTGGTTTCTAGAAAAGATTAAGAATATAATCCAAGTTGAATTAGAACTTAGAAATAGAAACCAAAAACTCTCAAATGTTTCGAAGAAACTTATCTTGAAATCTAAACAATTAGGTTTCTCAGACAAACAAATCTCTAGTTGTCTCGGTGTAACAGAATTAGAAGTACGTGATTACCGAAAAAAAATCCGAGTAAATCCAATTGTGAAGCAGATAGATACATTGGCAGGAGAATGGCCTGCACAAACCAACTATCTGTATCTAACTTATAATGGTGAAGCAGATGATGTGAAGTTCAGTAAAGAGAAGAAAGCTATAGTATTAGGAGCCGGTACATACAGAATTGGGAGCTCAGTTGAATTTGATTGGTGTACAATGAATATGGTCTGGGGTTTGAAGGAGAATGGTGTTAATGAAGTATTGGTAATAAACTGCAATCCAGAGACAGTTTCAACAGATTATGACGAAAGTGATCGACTATATTTTGAAGAACTGACATTTGAACATGTCTTAGACATTTATGAAAAGGAGAAACCCATAGGTATTGTTACCTGTGTAGGAGGACAGACAGCTAATAATCTTACACCAAAACTCGAAAAACAACAAGTAAAGATTCTGGGAACAAGCAGTATTAGTGTAGATATGGCAGAAAATCGATCTAAGTTTAGTAAACTTCTTGATGACCTCAATATGGCTCAGCCAAAATGGAGCAAATTTGCTTCAATTAAGGAAGCTAAAGAATTCGCCAAAGATGTAGGGTATCCTGTAATGGTTAGACCGTCATATGTATTGAGTGGAGCTGCTATGAAAGTGATTTGGACATCAGATCATATGGAAAAGTTCCTTAAAACAGCATCTAAGGTTAGCCCAGAATATCCATTAGTTATCAGTAAATTCATCCAGGATGCATTGGAAGTGGAGCTTGATGCAGTTTCTGATGGTGAAGATATTCTAATCGGTTCAACAATGGAGCACATTGAAAAGGCGGGAATACACTCAGGTGATGCTATTATGGTAGCACCTCCAAAAGGGGTAAACCAAGATATACAAAATACATTAAATGAATATGCTTCTAAAATCGCTCTTGCACTTCAAGTAAAGGGACCATTTAACATGCAGTTCATAGTCAAAGACAATACAGTATATGTTATAGAATGCAATCTGAGAGCGTCAAGATCAATGCCATTCATTTCTAAATTGATGGGAATTAATCTTATGGATGCAGCTTCACTCTCAGTTTTAGGATATAGTCTCAAACCTTTGTTAAAGACAAGGAGAAGAAAAAATATTGTTGGGGTGAAAGTACCTCAATTCTCTTTCACTCAACTTGAAGGAGCAGATCTTATCCTTGGAGTTGAAATGCAATCTACGGGAGAAGTTGCTTGTTTTGGGAAGAATTTCTTTGATGCATTAAGTAAAGCTATGATTTCTGCAGGATATAAGATTCCTCGACAAGGAGGCAACATCCTAATTACGGTCGGAGGACAAAATATGAAAAGAAGGATACTCCCTTTGGTTCATATGTTACGAGAATTAGGTTATAGTATTCTTTCCACTGAGCATACATCAGAATTTCTTATCGAGAATGGAGTTTCAAATGTTACAACAGTTTTTAAGATCGCGGAACCAGAACGAAAACCAAACATTGTGGATCATCTTCTGAGTGGGTCTCTTGACCTAATAATCAATATACCTCAATCTTCAGCTATAGAGAAATACGCGTATATGCTTGAGGATGAATATGTTATTCGACGAAGGTCAGTTGAACTTGGAATACCTGTATTAACAAATATAGAAACTGCAACTGTCTTTATAAAAAGTCTAGAGTGGATGCGGTCTAACAAGCCAACTGTAGATTTCCATACTTCTAAGACAAATTGATGAAAACATTATTAAGGCAATATTAAAGGATAAAAAGAAGACAATTAATCTTGAAGTGATAGGTTGATAAAGGTCTAATTCAAGAAGTGGTCGAGTCGGAGGCGTATTAATAATTGGTAAGTCTTAAAGAGTTTGTAAAAATGGTTAAGGAGTCTAGGGAGAAGTCCAAAAAGAGGAACTTCAATCAATCATTTGAAATTATAGTTACTCTTCGCGATATTGATGTTAAGAAACAAGATTTTAACATAAGTGAAACTGTATATTTAGCTCATAAGTTCACTAAGAAACCGGGAATTTGTGTATTTGCAGGAGGAGATATGGCGTTGAAAGCTAAACGAAGCAAAGCAGATAGAGTAATCGAACCAGAAGAATTAGAAAAGAATGCATCAGACAAAAGGCAATTGAGAAAGATAGCAAAAGGATATTCATTCTTTCTTTCAGAAACTACCCTTATGCCCAAAATAGGTAAGATATTAGGACAGTTCCTTGGGCCAAAAGGAAAGATGCCTGCACCAGTTCCACCTAACGCACCAGTGGAAAATATGGTGGAACGGTTTATTTCTGCAGTTAGAATACGAAGCAGGGGACAATTGGCTGTAACAGGTAAAGTTGGAGATGAATCTATGAACGATGAAGCTGTTGCAGAAAATGCCGTAATAATCCTTAACGCAATAGAGAAAAAACTTCCATCAGGTAATAACAATATTGATAAAGTTATGCTGAAATTGACAATGGCTGAACCTGTAACAATATCGGCGATGAGTAAATGAGAGAACCCACAGGACGTGAATATTCCACAAAAAAAGTGGAAACAATAAGAAAGATAAACGAATATGCCGAAAAAAAATCTGTTTTAGCACTTTCAAAGATACATAAAGTTAGAGCTCGTCAAATGATGACACTTAGAAAACAGTTCAGAGATGAAATGAATATTGTAGTTGCGAAGAATAAGATATCCAAAATGGGTTTAAAGAATTCAAAAAAGAATATTGATAATTTCATAGAGAAAATAACTGATCAGAACGCAATAATTTTTACTGATATGAACCCATTTAAAATCCAACTTGTACTTGAGAAGAATAAAGTTGATTTGCCTGCAAGAGTTGGAGATATCGCAACAGACCCGGTTTCTTTGCCTTCAGGTAATACAAGTATTCCACCTGGCCCAGTTCTAAGTGAATTCAAAGAGCTGAATGTACCCACAAAAATTGATGCTGGCAGTATTTTCATATCCAAAGATACAGAGGTATTGAAGAGTGGAGAAGTGGTAAAACCAAAATTGGCTTCTCTTCTATCCAGGCTTGGTTTGAAGCCCATTAAGGCAGGGTTATCTCTAAGCGCGGCCTACACGGATGGTGTTGTTTTTAGTGCCGAAGATTTAAAAATAGATCTGGAAGAATATCGAAATAAGATTCAAAAAGCACATACCACAACATTAGCACTAAGCATAGAAGCAGCATATTTGACAAAAGAAACTATCCCAATGGTCTTAGGAAAAGCATCTTTGAATGCAAAGACACTTGCTTTAGAATCAGCATACACAACAGAAGAAATGCTACCAGATATCCTGACCTCAGGTCAATATAAAGCGAATTCCCTGCTTAACTTAGTTAAGCAAAAAGGCTATAATTAGAATAATTATTAGATGCCTTTATCCGAATAGGCTTGATAAGCCTGCAAGTGCTTCTTCATCCTTCTTTTCATCTACTTCTTCCTTCTTCTCTTCTTTGCCTTCTTTTTCTGGTGCGGCTTCACTCGATGCTGGTGCTGCAGCCGTTGGTGCAACAACAGCACTCTTCAGAGCTTCACCAATATCAACTTCGCTTAATGCAGCAACTAATGCCTTTGTTCTAGTATCATCAGGTGTTGCCCCAGCTGACTGTAAAACCTTCTTCAATGTTGCTTCATTTATTTCCTTATCCAATTTATGAAGTAGCAATGCGGCGTATATGTATTCCATTTCTGTTTGACTCGCAACAGGCAAACTTTGTGAAGGCTATATAAGATTTTTCAGTGAATATTATTTTTAACTCTGATGAATACGATAAGATATTAATTGTAACCAAAAAGGTAATTCCAACAATCAATTGAAGTAATAAAAAGACAGTATTATTAAACCCCATCTTAAAACACTAGTATGTAGATGAAGGAAAAGGATGTTCTAAAAGCAAAGTTTTCAAAAGACCCTAAACGATATTATGAAGTAGATTTATTCACTAGAGAAGGATTCATCAGAAAACAATGTACTAATTGTGATAGATTCTTTTGGACACTTAATCATGACCGTGAAACCTGTCCTGAACCTCCTTGTCAACAATATGACTTTGTAGGTAATCCACCCACAAACAAAAGATTTGATTATGTAGATGCTTGGCGTAAAATTGAAAGTTTTTTTGTAAAGAAGGGACACACAAGCATTAAGCGCTACCCAGTAGTATGTAGGTGGAGACCTGACTTATTTTTTACAGTGGCCTCAATTATAGCTTTTCAGCGGATTGAAGGGGGAGAGGTTGTATTTGATATGCCAGCAAATCCATTGATAATCCCACAAACATGCCTACGTTTTAATGATATTCAGAACGTGGGAATTTCTGGCAAACATTATTCATCATTTGGAATGATAGGACAACATAGTATAATGGATGGTGAAGGTTATTGGAAGGATAGATGTATAGACCTTGACTTTGAACTTTTGACAGGACCTTTTGGGATAAAACCAGAAGAAGTGATATTTACTGAAGATGTATGGGTGGGATTTGGTGCATTTGGATATTCACTTGAATATAATGTAAGAGGTTTAGAACTTGGAAATGCAGTATTTACAGAGTTCAAAGGTACACCAAGCAATTACAAGATAATGCAAGATAAAGTGATAGATATGGGTGCAGGATTAGAACGTTTTGCTTGGATTACACAAGGAACCCCAACAAGTTATGACTCGGTATTTGGTCCAGTAATGAAAAAGTTGATTACAAGATCCAATATAGAATACGACAAAGAATTCTACTTAAAATACTCTCGAATAGCAGGGATGTTTAATATTGATGAAATACCTGATATAGACACTGCAAAAACTCACGCATCTAAAATCTTGAAAGTATCTAAGGAGGAGTTAACAAATCAGACCTCAAAATTAGAAGCACTCTACGCGTTGGCTGACCATGTAAGGACCCTGGTATTCGCTATATCAGATGGAGGCTTACCAAGTAATGTTGGAGGAGGATATAATTTAAGGGTAATCCTTAGACGGGCGCTAAGTTTTCTAGATAAATTCAAATGGAATATCTCTCTAGAAGAAGTCGCCACATGGCACATAGATTATTTAAGAGAAATTTATCCTGAGCTAGAAGAACACCGTGATGAGATTGCTACTATTCTTCATGTTGAGAAACAAAGGTACCAAAAAACAATGGAAAGGACGAACAAAATAGTTCACAATATAACAAAAAACAAAAAACCTCAAAGTATTGCTGAACTTATTCAATTATATGATTCTGAAGGAATAACACCAGACATGTTAAAGAAGCAAGGACTTCAGATAGAAATTCCCTCAGACTTCTACGCTAAAGTAACAGATCTGCATATGATGGATAAGGAAGATAAAGATAAGCCTGAGTTTGATATCGATAAATTACCCCCGACGAGGCTTCTATTCTATGAAAATCAACATCAATTTGAGTTTACTGGAACCATTATAAAAATAATTAATGATAAATACATCATTCTTGACCAAACAGCATTCTATCCAAGATCTGGAGGACAAGAACCTGATCATGGTTTTATTGGTAGCTCTGAAGTGTATGAAGTAGAAAAATATGGAAATGTGGTAATGCACAAAGTAAAGGAGAAACACCTTGTTGAAGGTCAGAAAATAAGATGCAAAGTAGATGAGAAAAGAAGGACAACACTTGCACGACACCATACTGCTACACATCTTGTTAATGGAGCAGCTCAAAAGATACTTGGCTCATGGGTATGGCAACATTCAGCCTACAAAGATATCGACAAAGCAAGATTAGATATAACCCATTTTGCACACCTTACAGATATTGAAATCGCAAAAATTGAGTCTTTAGCTAACAGCGCTATCAGATTAAACTTACCTGTAAAAACTGAATTGCTTACACGCAGCAATGCGGAACAAAAGTATGGATTCAGGTTATATCAAGGGGGTGTGGTACCGACTAGAGAATTGAGAGTATTGAATATTTCAGGCTGGGATGTAGAAGCGTGTGGAGGGACTCACACATCCATGACTGGAGACATAGGCATCATTAAAATATTGAAGAGTGAGCGGATACAAGATGGAATTGAAAGAATAGAGTTTGTTGGTGGTGAACCAGCTCTCGAACATACTCAGCAACGTGATGATACACTAAAAAAATTGTCTGAGATTGTTGAAAGCCCACAAGATAAAGTTGTAAAAGTAGTTACTGATCTAAAAAAGACTAATGATATATTGAAGAAAAAGCAGAAGCAACTAACCAAAGAACTAGCATATTTTCAGATTCCAGTTATATTGAAGAAAGCTACGGAAATAAATGATCTTAAAATGTATCTTTCAACAAAAGAAGGAATTGGAGAGGAATATCATATATTGGTAGGTGACAAAGCGATTTCTACTCAACCAAACTTAATTTATTGTGGGATAACTCTACTAGAGAAAAGTGTTAGAATCTTCATCTTTAGCGGTGATGAAGCTCAAAAGAATGGAATAAAGGCTAACGAGATTGTTAAAGATATTGCATCTACACTTAATGGTTCCGGAGGCGGAAATTCCAGATTTGGTCAGGGAGGAGGTAGTAGAATTAACAATATAACTAAACTAGAAGATTCCTTGAAAAACATCATATTGTCACATTTAAAGAGAGAATAACTTTGGATTGGGATTCAATACAGCAAAAGTGGAATGAAAGATGGTGTAAGGATCAAATATTTGAAACCGATCCTGTACCAGGAAAACCCAAATATTTCCTTACTGTAGCATATCCATACCCTAACTCACCTCAACACATAGGGCATGGGCGAACTTATACTCTGACAGATGTTTATGCGCGATATAAACGGATGAATGGTTTTCAAGTTCTGTTTCCCATGGCTTTTCATTATACTGGAACCCCAATTCTTGCAATGTCAAAGAGAATTGCTGAGGGAGATAAAGAACTGATAGATACGTTTAAGAAAATATACAAAATTAATCCAGAAATAATTCCAACTTTAATTGAACCAATAAAGATAGCCAAATATTTTCACGAAGAAATAAAAGCAGGTATGAAAGAAATAGGCTATTCAATAGACTGGAGACGAGAATTCACTACCATCGACCCTCAATACAGTGCCTTTATTCATTGGCAATTCAACAAACTCAGAAAAAAAGGATTGATTATCCGTGGAAGCCACCCTGTAGGTTGGTGTCCAAAAGATAGAAACCCCGTTGGACAACACGATACTTTAGGAGATGTGGAACCAGAAATAGGTGAGTATACACTTATTATGTTTAAACTAATGGAATATCGCATCCCAACAGCTACACTTAGGCCTGAAACTGTATTTGGTGTTACAAATATCTGGATAAATCCAGAAGCAACATATGTAAAAGCTACCGTGGATGGTGAATTATGGATATTAAGTCAAGAAACAGTTGAAAAATTGCAGCACATTTCAATGAAAATAACTGTGAAAGAAAAAATAAAAGGGTCAGATCTTATTGGAAAGGAAGTCGAAAACCCATTAACAAAAACCAAAGTATCGGTATTACCAGCATCATTTGTAGATCCAAGAAATGGAACCGGTATTGTCATGTCTGTTCCAGCTCATGCACCATATGACTTTCAAGCATTGAAGGATTTAGGAAATAGACCTGAGATATTACTGAAGTATAAATTGAAGAATGAACTTATCCACTCTATCAAAATACCGGTAATTGTTACTTCAGATGGATATTCAGAGATTCCATCAGAGCAGATTATCAAGAAGATGAAGATAAACAATCAAAATGATCCAAAACTCGAAGACGCTACATCAAGTTTGTATAAACATGAATTTCACATAGGTAAAATGTCAGAAATGACAGGAAAATTTAGCGGAATGCCAATTTCGGTTGCTCGAGACAAAGTAAAGGATCACATTCTGTCTGCCGGAAATGGAAAGGTAATCTATGAAATATTGAATAGACCAATAAAATGTAGATGTGGAACAGAATGTTTAGTTAAGATATTTGAGAAACAGTGGTTCATAAACTATGGTGAATCTAAATGGAAAGATCTTGCAAGAAAATGTATTGACAAAATAGAGATCATACCTGAAGATATCCGACCAGAATTTGATTATACTATTGGTTGGTTGAAGAGAAAGGCATGCGCAAGAAAATCAGGTCTTGGAACCAAACTTCCATGGGACGAAGAATGGATAATTGAGAGTTTATCTGATTCTGTTATTTATATGGCCTACTACCTAATCTCAAAGTATGTAAATGAACACAAGTTACTGGAAGACCAGCTTACCGACAAGGTGTTTGATTATATTCTTCTTGGAGAAGGAGACTTCAATGAGGTGTCCCAAAATAGTAGAATTAACAATAAAATCTTAAAGAAAATGCGAGAAGAATTTGAATATTTCTATCCAGTTGATAGTAGACATTCAGGTCGGGATCTAATACCTAATCATCTTACATTTTTCATTTTCAATCATTCAGCCATTTTCCAAGAGGAAAATTGGCCAAGGCAAATAGTGGTTAATGGAAGCGTTTTGATGGGTGGAAAGAAGATGTCTAAATCATTCGGAAATATTATTCCACTTAGAGAAGCTGTAAAAACCTACGGGGCAGACCCATTAAGGCTCGCTATACTCGCAACCGCTGAGTTATTGCAAGACGCAGATATTAGTCTGAATCTTGTAAAATCTTTCAACGAGAGACTTGAAAGACTTTATGGAACGATTGTCTGGGCAATAGAGAAACGAGGGCATCTAGATAAAAAAGAGTTTAGGGTAGAAGACAGGTGGATGCTTAGTAGACTTCAGATGATAATCAAGCAATCTACTGAGGCATTGGAAAAACTTCGTTGCCGTGAGGCTATTCATAATATTATCTACCTTGCTGATCAAGATGTCCAGTGGTATCTTCGTCGAACCAAAGTCAATTTGGATAAAGAAAGAACAGAAATTATTACAGCAGTGGTCTACGAAGTGATACAAACTCGAATAAGACTTCTTGCACCATTAGCACCTTTTATCTCAGAAGAGATATGGGAACTTATGGGAAATGGAGACAGTATATCATCAGCTACCTGGCCAAAGCTAGAAAATTCCAAGATCGATATAGAAGCTGAAGATGGAGAAGAGTTGATTAAGAATCTGTTAGAAGATACTCTAAACATAATCAGAGTTACTAATATCAAACCGAAAAAAGTGACATATTACACATCTTCAAAGTGGAAATGGGGCGTATATCAAGAAATGTTGCATCTAGCGGATATTGATTCATTGGACATGCGATCATTAATGAATCACATTATGAAGAAAAAAGAAATAAAAGAAAGAGCGAAAGAGGTTTCATTATTCACCAAGAAGCTGATTAAAGAAGTTAGAACAGTTCCAATTGATATGCGCAGGAGAAGATTAAAAACAAAAATCCTTAATGAATTCACTATCTTGAAGACAGCAACGGATTTTCTAGAAAATGAATTTGAAGCTAAAGTTTCTGTTTTTAGCGAAGATGATCCAGACAAATATGATCCAAAAGCAAGGTCAAGTCAATCAAAACCATTTAGACCAGCCATATTTATTGAATAGAAATAGTATAGTTAGAAATATATTTATATTTCAATTTAGTCATTCCTAATTAGGAGAAACTAATTCATTAGGTGATTATAATGGAGTTTTCTGGTTGCAGCCTTCTTTATGTTGATCCTGTAAATTCTGAGAACAAAGAAGAATATCTTGAAGCTGTTTGGATAATCGAAGAAACTGGTGAATCTCCAGTAAGAATATCATCTATTTCACAAAAATTGAAGATAGCACCACCTAGTGCTGTTCAGATGCTTAAGAAATTAGAAAAAGAAGGATGTATAAATTACAAAAATCGTGAAGGAGTAACTTTAACTAGAAAAGGTAGGATAATTGGTCAACGAATGGTTAGAAACGGTATGCTTATTGAAAGTTTTATGGTTAAATCTTTGGGAATAGAAATTGATTCCAAAGTAGCTTGTGGAATAGAACACCATATGACAGATGAGTTTGCTAATGCTCTTTGTTCCTTGATGAAACATCCTATAAAATGTCCACATGAAAACTTAATTCCAAAAGGTAATTGTTGTAATAAAAATTAATCTGAGCCTCGAGTGGGGATTGAACCCACGATCTCCTGCTTACTCGATGGTTTACGAGGCAAGCGCTTTACCACTAAGCTATCGAGGCACGAATAGGCTCTATAAACCTAGATTGTTTATCTTTTTCCATATTAATGATGAGAAACATAAAAAAATAAAATAAACAAAAAAGTTTATTGTGAAAAATATGAGTGAAACAGAAAAGAATTTGTGGAAAGCCTTGCATGAAAAAGTCAGATAAGTTGAAAATACAAAACATATACATTAAAGAGTGGTCAAGAAGGCTACCCATAGATAGCTGAACTTTTCCAACTATCATAATTTCAAAATCATTAACTATCTATACTTCACTGTTATCCATATAATTTTTATTTGTTTACAACTATAAAAAAATTGTAAGAGTAACAAGAGAATTTTCTTCAAGGTCTGGTAATATTTTTATATGCTTATAATCAAGCACAAGACAATATCTGGTGAGTATAATTGGCAATAGATGAAGAATTTTATAAGAATTTAAAACCCGTTGAGAAGCATAATGATCACATCGTTTGGGGACCTGGGAAAATTGGTGCAGGAGCAGAAGATCCAAATGTGAAAGCAGCTTATGAAGCAGCTGGAAAGAAAATAGAGCCGTTAGGAATACACGGAACATATGTTGCTGTGGATTTTGATGATTGTGAAGGTGAAGGTACGTGTCTGACAACATGTCCAACAACTGTCTTTGAATGGTGGATGAACCCAGGAAATAGCGGACAAGATGATAGATTAGATTATAGAGACAAGTCTGATCCTACAAGAGAAGCTGATTGCATTTTCTGCATGGCATGTGTAACAGCTTGTCCAACACAAGCGATTAAAGTGGATGAATCACTAGTAGACGTTCACAATAATACGAATCTGTAATTTAAAATACCATAAATATTCGTATAATCATTACTCCTAGAGTTAGTAAAAGATTCAAGAATAATACTATTGTATAATCTAGATTAACAATCTTTGATTTGATATTTATAAAAAAAGTTTCTTTAGGATCTCATAATATAATAGTGTGATTAAGAGAAAAATTTTCATTTATCTTGAATAGAAAAACAATAATTATTCTGAAAAAATAAGAGTTATTGACTTAAAGTAGGCTGATATTGGTAGCCCGGGCCAGATTCGAACTGGCGTCACCGGCTCTCTTCCAATTATTGGCCAAAGGCCGATATTCAAGAGGTTTCTCACCTGTGCTTGACCACTACATTCGGTAGAGAAATATTTCTCTTCCACCGGGCTAAACCGGAACCGGGCTGCCTTTAGCTAATGGTTAACAACGATTAAATCTTTCTAGATTACAAAATAAATCAAACTTAATATTTAGATTTATTGAAAAAAAAGTCAACATAATAAAACTATATTGTATGCTTGTCATAGTTTATAAAATAGAGAAATAAACAATTTACATATTTAAAAGACATTAAGAAAGAATGTCTTGGTGAGAATTTATTAGATTTTACCATATTTTTATAGAAAACAGCTTTTCAGGAAGATGCAAAATTATATACTTGATATTGTAGGAGTAAATTCCCTTGCAAGAACATAAGTCTAATAAATTCATGAGAGGAGTTTTAATTGTTGCGGGAACTTTTTTTTTAGGATTAGGGGTCCTCGGGATAATACTGCCAATTCTGCCTACGACTCCTTTTCTTTTACTTTCTGCTGCCTGCTATTCTAGAAGTTCAAACAGATTTTACAAATGGTTAATAGGAAATCGATGGTTTGGAAAATATATTAGTGATTATCGATCAGGGAAAGGAATACCAATAAGAGCCAAAATAATTACTGTCATAACGCTTTGGGCTACAATATTATTTACGGTATTCACCATTGTCACTCACCCAATTTTAAGATTAATCCTTTTCATAATAGCTATCTCAGTAACAATTCATCTGTTAATGACCAAGAATGCAAAGTAATAACTTTACATTTTTTAGAATGATTAGATGGGGAATTGATTTAACAAATCATTGTTAGTGAATAAAATAAAAAAGATAATCTCTTTCTGATAAATAAATTGAAAAATATAGAAATAATAAAGCATAAAGACAGATAATACAAAAAAGAGAAATAGGTCGAAACTTTGTCTTTGGTTATGCCAGAAATTATGAATGAAATCTGCTCAAAACATAAGATTAAGATGAATCCTTCAGGTGAAGGGTCATTTGAATGTCCAGTATGTACAAAGTTAAGTCAACGCACCTTCAAAAGAAGAGGCAGATAATCCAATAGTGTTGAATAAAAGAATAGTCTTAAGGTTGCATTA